>Ga0208264_1000047_pt1 | contig 92964 bp, 87 predicted proteins | sample LakWasMet31_HOW6_2_FD_183873 | JGI IMG/M metagenome (GOLD analysis project Ga0208264, IMG submission 183873) | Freshwater sediment methanotrophic microbial communities from Lake Washington under simulated oxygen tension - Sediment Metagenome... | ecosystem: Environmental > Aquatic > Freshwater >... | reverse complement strand
TGTCCTTAAAATTGACACACAACAGTAATGCGCTTGTTTTGCAGTAAACATTTTAATATTGATTTCCTAAGGGGGAATAATGAATAAATCGGAACTTATAGATGCTATTGCAGAGTCTGCAGGCTTAACTAAGGCAGATGCAGGCCGAGCTCTGGATGGCTTTATCGGTGCTGTTACCAATGCTTTAAGTAAAGGTGATTCAGTTGCCTTGGTTGGCTTTGGAACATATGCTGTAAAGGAAAGAGCTGAGCGTAAAGGTCGCAATCCACAAAGTGGAGAAGAAATAACAATTAAAGCGGCAAAAATTCCTGCATTTAAAGCTGGTAAATCTTTAAAAGATGCTGTAAACTAGTCGCTCTTTAGTCGGGTGCTTAGCTCAGCCGGGAGAGCATCGCCCTTACAAGGCGAGGGTCGGGGGTTCGAACCCCTCAGCACCCACCAGACTTTGGAGTGGTAGTTCAGTTGGTTAGAATACCGGCCTGTCACGCCGGTGGTCGCGGGTTCAAGTCCCGTCCACTTCGCCAAATCAAAAGCCTCGGGCCGGTCGGTTCGGGGTTTTTTTTTGCTTGAAATCAAGTTGTTTCTATTAGGACAGAGCATATGCTGACAAAAATTAGAGAAAAAGCGCAAGGTGCTTTTGCATGGGCTATTTTAATAGTGATTTGTGTTCCTTTTGCGTTATGGGGGATTCAAAACTATTTGGATGGTGGTAAGGAAGCGCCAGTTGCGTCCGTAGGTGATAAGGATTTTTATCAACGAGATGTGTCCAAAGCTTATGAGCAGTTTAGCCAAAACCTGCAAGGTATGGGCTTGGATGAGCAGACGATTAAGGCTCAAGCGTTAAATAAATTAATTAAAGATGAAGTACTGTTGCAGTACGTCCATGCTGAAGACTTAGTCGTTACTGACGAAACAGTGCGGGAGTTTGTTAAAACGTTACCTTACTTTCAGGTAGACGGTAAGTTTGACGAAAAACAATATAAAACTGTTTTAAATTCCCAGCGTATGACTTCGGCTGAATTTGTTGGAAGAATCAAAAACGCTTTATTAATGGAGCAATTTCAGCGCACGATTATTGATAGTAGTTTTGCTACTCAATATGATGTTGAAAGTTATTTCAAAATTCAAAACCAGCTTCGTGATGTTGAATATGTAAAGTTGCCAATACAAAAATCAACCATACAGCCATCAGAAGAAGAGATTGGTGCTTTCTACCAAAAAAACCAGGAAAAATATCAAACTCCAGAGCAAGTCTCTGTTGAGTATATTGAATTGTCTTTAGAAGATATTGCCAAAACCATAGAAGTCACCGATGAAAAACTAAAGACCTTTTATGATGAGCAAAAAGATCAATTCACTGCCCCGGAAAGAAGAAAGATTAGTCACATTTTATTTGCGATCACCGACAAGGTTGATGATAAGGCGGCTTTAGAAAAAGCGCTGGCAGCAAAAAAAGAATTGGATAAAAAAGATTTTGCAGTATTGGCGGCCGAAGTCTCTGATGACAAGTTAACCGCTAAAACAGGTGGTGACCTTGGTTTGTTTAACGTAGGCGTTATGGAAAAGTCTTTTGAAGACGCGGCGGCTGCACTTAAATTGGGTGAAGTGTCCAATCCGGTTAAATCAGCATTTGGTTATCATTTAATTAAAGTGACTGAATTAGTGCCACAAGAAACAAAATCTTTTGAAGCGGCAAAAGCAGAAGTAACTAAGGCCTACCAAAAAACACAGGCTGAAAATGCTTTCTATAAATCCGGCGAAACCTTGACCGAAATGAGTTATCAAAATCCAGATAGCTTACAAGCGGCTGCTGATGCTTTAAAATTAACAATTAAAAAGACTGGCTTGATTACTAAAGCTGCCGGCGAGGGTATTGCATCGGATGAAAAAATCCGCACTGCGGCATTTTCGGAAGAAGTTTTGCAAGGAAACAATAGCACGCCGATAGAATTGGGCGCAGACAAGCTAGTGACATTGCGAATGATTGAGCATAAACAAGCCGCCGCAAAACCATTGGCTGATGTGAAAGCACAAATTGTCGATGCCATATTGTCTGAAAAAGCCAAAGCACAAGCCGCCGAATTAGCGCAAAAAATTAAAACTCGCATTCAAGCTGGTGAAAGCTTACAAGCTATTGCCACTGAGCAGAAGCTTGAGCTTAAATCAATACCGAACTTGAGTCGTGCTAACACAGAAGTGCCTGCCGCCTTAAACCAAGCTATATTTAAAGCCGCTAAGCCCGTGGCTGGCAAAGTGTCTGCTTTTACAGTAGTTCTGCCGGGTGATGAGCAAGTGGTGGTTAGTTTGTCTAAAGTAACACCAGGTGTTTTGAGTGATGATGACAAAAAGAAACTGGATTTAGCTAAGAAAAATATTGCTAAAGCTTTTGGACAGACTGAGTTCAATTCAGTATTGAATAATTTGCAGCAAGAAGCAGATATAGAAATTCGAGCTAAAGCGGATATTCAACCTGAGAAAGAATAGCTAATAGATTCTTAAGCCATAAAAAAGGGAGCTTTGGCTCCCTTTTTTATGGTCGGTTAATTTGTTTTGTAAACAAATAACAGTAGCCAGAGTTGACAGTTAACTATTTGTCTAGCTCAGCATTAAGCAATATCAGCCAAGTTTCCTTTCGTTTCCAGCCAGGTTTTACGATCCGGGGCGCGTTTTTTGGCCAATAATAAATCCAGCTGCATACGCGTATCGTCCGATTCTTCAACGGTTAATTGCACTAACCGCCGCGTGTCAGGATTCATAGTGGTTTCACGCAGTTGGCTCGGATTCATTTCACCTAAACCTTTAAAACGCTGCACATTAATTTGGCCTTTTAGTTTTTCGGCTTTTATGCGATCTAAAACACCTTGTCGTTCGGACTCATCCAATGCGTAAAATACCCGTTTGCCAACATCAATCCGATACAGCGGTGGCATGGCCACAAACACGTGCCCAGCTCTAACCAGCGCATTAAAATGCTGGTAAAACAACGCGCAAATCAATGTGGCAATGTGGTTGCCGTCAGAATCGGCATCGGCCAGGATGCAGACTTTGCCGTAACGTAAGTTTTGCAGATCATCAGACCCCGGCTCTATGCCCAGTGCCACAGCAATATCATGTACTTCTTGAGACGCCATCACTTGATTGGATTCAACTTCCCATGTGTTCAAGATTTTACCGCGTAAAGGCATGATAGCTTGAAAGTCACGTTCTCTGGCTTGTTTGGCGGAACCGCCTGCTGAGTCACCTTCCACTAAAAATATTTCAGTGCGGGCTATATCTTGCGCAGAGCAATCGGCTAATTTGCCTGGTAGGGCAGGGCCGGTGGTGATTTTTTTACGGATGATTTTTTTATTGGAGCGTAGGCGTTTTTGGGCGCTGGAAATAATAATTTCCGCGATTTTTTCGCCTTCAGCCGGATGTTGGTTTAGCCATAAACTGAACGCATCCTTGGCGACGCCAGAAACAAAAGCCACGCACTCGCGTGAGCTTAAACGCTCTTTGGTTTGACCTGAAAACTGCGGATCTTCCAGTTTAACGGACAACACAAAATGACAATTTTCCCAAACATCTTCCGGCGCTACTTTAACGCCGCGCGGTAAAATATTGCGGATGTCACAGAATTCGCGCATGGCTTCAGTTAAGCCGGCCCGTAAACCGTTGACATGGGTGCCGCCCTGGGCGGTTGGAACCAGGTTAACATAGCTCTCAGTTAACACTTCTTCGGGGTTTTCCAGGGCCCAGACGATGCCCCATTCCACCGCTTCATGATTGCCAGCGGTATTGCCCATAAATGGTTGTTCAGGGTAAAAGTCAATATTGCCAATCCGATCCAGCAAATATTCTTTTAAGCCATCCTGATAGCACCAGACAAATTCTTCTTCCGTTTGCTCAACTTTTAGGGAAATCTTTAAGCCAGGGCATAGCACGGCCTTGGCGCGCAGCACATGCTTCAGTTTTAAAACCGATATGTTGGCAGAATCAAAATATTTTTTATTAGGCCAAAATTTAACCGAAGTGCCGGTATTATTTTTGCCGACTGTGCCGGTTTCAGCCAGATCACTTACTTTTTCACCATCAGCAAATTCCATATGATAGATTTTGCCGTTGCGTTTGACATCAATTTCCAGCTTTTCAGATAGCGCATTTACCACAGACACGCCAACGCCGTGTAAACCGCCAGAAAATTGGTAGTTTTTATTGGAAAACTTTCCGCCTGCGTGTAATTGGGTAAGAATAACTTCCACGCCAGGAATGCCTTGTTCCGGGTGTAAATCCACGGGCATGCCACGGCCATTATCAGCAACCAGTACCGAACCGTCTTTATAAATGATCACATCAATGCTGTTGGCATGTCCGGCCATCGCTTCGTCAACGCTGTTATCAACGACTTCTTGCACCAGGTGATTAGGGCGTGTCGTGTCCGTATACATGCCAGGCCGTTTGCGCACTGGCTCCAAGCCGCTTAAAACCTCAATTGCTGCCGCGTTATATTCAATAGCCATTTTTGTCTGGTTACTCACTTTAAAAGAAGATATTAATCAACAACATTCATCATATGTTTGCGCACTGAGTTGCGCCTCGTAAATCATTATAGCATTTCACCGGGCCTTAAATTTCTTGGATAGCGAGATCATTGGATGTTACTGGTGACTTGTGCTTGAGCTAGTGCAGTTAAACAATAAATATCGGTATTGATTAAGCGATTGCGCAGCTGAGTTTTTCTGTTTATTGTTTCATAGGGCGAAATTAAGAATTATTCATAAACGGTTTATTAATAAGCTGGTAATTTCTCCAAGACATTGCGCGCTAAGTAATGTCACTTATTTATTTCTTAGGAGAGCTTGCATGTCTAATAATTTACTAGAGTTAATCAATGAATATTTAACCAAGGATGTCGTTACTAAGTTGGCGCAGTTTTTAGGTGAGTCTCCTCAAAATACAGCTACCGCTGTGAGTAGCGCAGTTCCTTCCATTATTGCTGGCTTGGTAAACAAAAGTTCAGACTCGCTGGGTTTGACATCTATCCAAAACATACTGAAACAACACAATTTTGAAGGTACAGTGGGCAATTTGCTAGAAGAATTTACTGGTAATGAAAGCATCAGTAATATTCTTAGGGTTGGATCAGGATTATTGGGTACGGTATTTGGCAATAAAGCTGAGGGTGTGGCAAATTTATTATCAGCGAATACGGGGATTGGTAAAAGCTCCGCAACGTCACTATTCGGATTATTGATGCCAGTAGTTTTGGGCGTGCTGAGTAAATCCTTAAGATCAAACGGTTTGTCAATCCAGAATGGCTTGGCCGGATTTTTATCAAATCAGACTGGCTTTTTAAAGTCATTTTTACCCGTTGGTTTTGCAAGCCTGATCGGAAGTGCAAGTTCGGCAAAAGCAGCACCAAGACCTATTCCTGACGATCCATCGCATAATGACGGTAAAACCTGGACATGGGTTCTAGGGTCTTTATTGCTTGCCTCAGCTTTGGGTTTATGGAATCACTTTAATACTAAAGCTGTTAAGCCTGTCGAGACAGTTACACATGCGGTTACAAATACCGTGAGTGATTTTTTTGAAAAAACACTGTCCAGCGGTTATGCCATTAAGGCATCCAAAGATGGCGTGGAAAATAAATTAATCGGATTTTTAGAAGATTCCGGCAAAGCTGTTGATAAAGATCTTTGGTTTAACATGAACGGCATTTTATTTGAAACTGGCAATGCTAATTTGCTGCCTGATTCAAAACCACAAGTAGCAAATATTGCCGAAATCTTAAAAGCATTTCCAAATGTTAAGATAAAAATTGGTGGCTATACCGATAACACAGGCAACGCCAGTACCAACTTGGCTTTATCTAACGATCGAGCAACTACCGTACGAAAAGCTATAGTGGCAGCAGGTATAGATGCAAGTCGCATAGAATCAGAAGGTTTCGGTAGTGAATTTCCGGTGGCCAGTAACGACACAGAAGCAGGTCGTCAGCAAAATCGACGAATTGATGTGCGTGTAACTGCGAAGTAAATTCTTTGTAAATAGCCAAGGTGGGCAGTGTTTTGCCGCCTTGGCTAACAATCAATAAGCCTACTCTTCATCAAGCAACTTCCTCTGTAAAATTAAGCGCAAATACAGTGATTTATTGCAAAATCGGTACAGTTTAGGCTTTCCTCAACATGCATAGTCTGCTGATAATTCTCTTCGAAATCATCCTAGTCTTCTTCTGTTGAAAGGGAGTTAGCGTGTGAACATTTTTGTATCGCTCGCTGGATAAAGATTTTAAATCAAGCATTTCTTTGCTTGAATTACTGTCTGGAAATATTTCAACAATTCGCGAATTCAAATTAACGCTCAATTCCAGCTTGAGCTATTCGACTCTTAACATAAATCCTTCAGAACGACGGTAAGGCCTTAGTAGATTGCCAAAAATAGGTTTTGCTGTTTGCTACCGCGCGCTTTAAAAAAGTCAGGATCCAATTTTCTTAATGATAATCTATATAATTATTATTCCATATACATGTAATTTAATACCACCTTAATAATTGTTGTTATTATAAATCTTAAATTAATTATAATGTTGATGTCTATTGCAGCTATCAAACTAAAAAAATTAAGAGAATAGATGCTCTAGTCAATTATCGATAACGCATCATAACCCTAAATTGACGACGATTCTAAACACACTGAACCGTTGTTATTCATACATAATAATAAGTTGGATGATTTTATGGAAATACAACCAAAGCCTTCGCTTCAGCGTAACTTGAAGCCTTATTCGCATTTGGCAACTTCAATAATGCTAATCGGCGCACTTAGTTGGCAAACTGATGTACGAGCGGAGTTACCTGTTGGCAGCTTTCAAGCATCCTTGAGAGCAGGACACAGTAACCTTTGTATGGGTGATAATGCGGGATCATTACTCACTTTATTGACTGGCGTTAGTGTTATACAAACAGACTGTAAACGTGCGGATACCCAAAAATTAAACCTTAAACCTGTATCCGGCAAAGCCAATGTGTATAACTTGGTTGTTGGTAACGGCTCTAAATGTTTTGGCGTTGATTTGGGTTTGTTGGGACTTTTTGGAAAAATTGACGGCGCTGCCATTAAGCACCAAACTTGCAGCACTGCAACCAATCAACAATTTAGAGCTGTTGATTTGGGAAATGGTAGCATCAACTTGGTTTCTGTTTACAGCGGCAAAAATGTTGAAGTATCTCTATTATCCACTTGGTCTGGCGCAACTGTGCAACAATGGGCTGCAAATGGACAAAATAACCAAAATTGGCGGGTTGAATTTAGTTCACCTACCGCATTAAAAGGTATGAGCGTTCCCAGTGTTCCTGGTTTATTAAGTACTGATAGTTCACGTAGTGACATCGTTACACCAGTAGTTATCGATAAATCCGCTGCAATAGCGCTGGGTAAAGCCTTGTTTTGGGATCAGGCAATCGGCAGTGACGGCATGGCTTGCGCCAGTTGCCATTTTCATGCAGGTGCGGATTTCCGGGTAAAAAACCAAGTCAATCCTGGATTTAATCACAATAACTTAACGTTTGAATCAACTGCATCCGGCGCACCTAGAAGCGGCCCAAACTATACGCTAAAGAGTGCTGATTTCCCATTTAATCCCAATAATGATGATGTAACCAGCTCTGAGGGCGTATTTAAACGCACTTTCTATAGTGCTGATTCTAATTACGTTAACGATGATTGCGCTCGCGACCCTGATGTAGTCTTTAACGTAGGTGGCACATCAACCAGGCAAGTGGAGCCACGTAACACGCCTACTGCAATCAATGCGGCTTATAACTTCCGTAACTTTTGGGATGGTCGAGCTAATAACGTGTTTAACGGTGTTTCTCCGTTTGGACTACGCGATAAAGCAGCGGGTATCTTCGTCTACAAAAATGGCTTAACCAAAAAACCATTAAACTTGAAGAATTCCTCCTTAGCTTCTCAAGCAGTTGGTCCGGTATTAAGTGTGCTTGAAATGTCTTGTAATCAAAGACAATTTGCTGACGTTGGCAGAAAGGTTTTGTCGCGCCGTCCATTGGCTAGTCAAACTGTGCATGCGCAAGACAGCGTATTATCCAGTCTTGGCACCTTAATTGGCACAAACGGTACCTACGCTGATTTGGTAAAAAAAGCCTTTAACGCAGCCTATTGGAATACCAGCTGTACTACTTGTGGAAATCCTGCAAATGGTGGCGCTGCCTATACCCAAATGGAAGCTAACTTTTCCATGATTTTTGGCTTGTCCGTGCAGCTTTACGAAGCTACATTGGTTTCTGACGATTCCAAATTTGATAAATGGAAGCAAAGCTCTATTTCATTAACGGCACAAGAAGAACAGGGGCATGACGTATTTAACAGCAAAGGAAAATGTTCCTCTTGCCACAATGGTCCAATCCTTTCCAGCGCCGCCAATTTATCCAACAATAATCAGTTGATTGAGCGGATGAAAATGAAGAACGGCAGCATAGCGCTTTATGATACTGGCTTCTATAATTTAGGTGTTGTACCAACTAGTTACGATATCGGCTTGGGCGGTGTTGATCCTTGGAACAATCCGTTATCTTTTTCCAAGCAATATCAAACGGGTCAATATGTTGATAGCTTCAGCATTGATTCTTGCCGGTTCTTGGAAAAATACTGGCCTAGTTGCTCTAGCACCACTTCGTTGTCTACCGAAAAAGTGGCTGTTAATGGCTCTTTTAAAGTGCCAACCTTACGTAACGTAGCTTTAACTGGCCCGTATTTCCATAACGGCAGCCTTGCTACACTAGAGCAAGTGGTTGATTTTTATGACCGAGGCGGCAATTTTGATAACACAGAAAAACACCCTGACATCACGTCGTTGGGCTTAAGTGCATCAGAAAAAGCGGCGTTGGTTGCTTTCTTAAAAACACTAACTGATGATCGGGTTGCTTATGAAAAAGCGCCTTTCGACCATCCGTCATTGGTCGTTCCGCACGGTCACACTGGCAACGATTGGTCTGTCGTTGCTGGTAACAGCATAGATCCAGCATTGGCAAGAGACGAAAATCTTACTGTGCCCGCGGTTGGTGCCTCAGGTGTTTCAACCAAGATAAAAGCATTCCACGAAATTTTGCAATAAATGCCTGGAATTGTTTTGATTTAAGTTGTTAATAAAGCCGTTGCAGCGTCTATTAAAATGCGCTGCAACGGTTTTTTAATGAATGTCTCAGATTTTACGAGCCTTTAACCACGCGCAATAAGTTGCCAAAATACAGTTCTTTACCAGAACTAGCCTGCATCCATAACTCGCCCACAAATATGTCTTTAGCTTGAAAATGCTGATGCGCCAAGCGTTTGATGTCGATTAAGTTAATGCTGGGCGAATAAGTGTTAAGGATTAAAAAACCGCCAACATCCAGTAAACCTTGCGCACTGGCGAGCAACGCAGGCAGTTTTTGTTCAAGCTTCCATTTCTCCCCATTAGCACCCAGTCCCCAGGCTGGTGGATCCATAATAATGCCGCTGTAAGATTTTCCGCGTTTGAGTTCGCGTTCTACAAACTTCAACGCATCTTCACGTACCCATTTAATGTCACTTAAGCTACTGCGCTGCATATTGTCATGCGCCCAGGTGATCAGTTGTTTAACGGCATCCACATGCAAAGTTTCTGCGCCAGTTTGTCTGGCGATGCACGAGGCCGCGCCAGTATAAGCAAACAGGTTAAGAAAACGGCCAGTAGCCGGTAAATGCTCGGCGATAAAATCCCAGTTGCTGCGTTGTTCGGGAAATAGGCCTAGATGTTTAAAACGGGTTAACTCCAGTTGTAAACACAGGGAGCGATACCTGATTTGCCATTGCTTGGGCGCGTTATCCTGTAAGGCTTGCCAGCTGCCGGATTGGCTAGTGGTCTCAATAAATTGCCAATGTGCCTGCTGATGCCATTGTCCCAGCGGACTTGCTGGCGGGAAATCGGCGTGGATGTCAGGGCGAATGGTTAAAACCTCACCCCAACGCTCCAGTTTTTGACCATTGCCAGCGTCAAGCAGTTCGTAGTCGTCCCAGCCTTGGCTGAAAATGCGTTGATTCATTTTGGTTCCTGATTAACTAAATGCTTAGCCTGGTAGTGTTGGCAACGCTTTTCTGCCCACCAAATAAATGCACGAAGCTAAATGGTGGGAAAAAAAACTGCCCACCGCAGCAGGCTGCGATGTTCCGTATTCCGAAAGTTCCATACGTGCTTCAGTAACCTATATTGGAGCTCATCACTCTTCCTTGGCTGGGTTTTGCAGCTTATTCAAACCAGTTTTCTAAGGCTAAATTCTGAAAGCCATCAAAGTCTTTCATGTTTCGGGTAACTAATATTAAATTTTGGCTAACGGCAATAGCCGCAATTTCACCATCTGCATACACGCAAGTTTTTCCTTGCTTTTGTAACCGAGCCCGCTCTTTTGCATACCAGTCTGCGGCGGTTTGGTCAAACGGCAGCACCTGCAAACCATTAGCCAATAACATCGTCAAATAAGACTGTAGTTGTTTTTTTCTTTTAGATGTTGCCAACAACTCGCAACCATAAACCAACTCATGCCATACAATCGATGCTGTTGCATATTGGCCATCATGATCGGCAAGTTGTTGTAATACTTTTTCATTGGGCTGTAAGCGCGCGGGTTCCGATAAGATATTACTATCCAACAAGTAGCTTATTCGTCCCATGAAAACTCTCGTCCCTGGCTGTCCGAACGTAAATTTTTAAGATCAGTCTCTGTAAGTGCGCTATCTTCCTCCAAACTACTACGCCATTCCTGAATAGCTTGAAATAAGCTAGCGTCTTTACCGGTGAGCTTTTGATAATTAGCTTCAGATAACATGACTGCTACCGGCTTGCCATGGCGGGTAAGATGAATGACATCATCTGTTTCAAGCTGATGAATCAATTGCGACAGGTTGTTTTTTGCCTCAGCTATGGTACTGGTTTTCATAGGACATCATATTATGGCTATAAATATAGCCATAATATTGATTTCTAGAGCGATTATCAACCTTTTTGCCCACCAAATAAATGCACGATGCTAAATGGAGGGCAAAAAAGCCTGCCCACCCTATCAGGTCACCTTGCTTTTTCTAAGTGGACAGATTGTTGAGCCACTTAAAATCAATTTGCCAAATCCACCATTTCTGGCTATACCTTTTTAGGCAAATCAAAACTACCCCAAGCCCTGTCTGTATGTGATAATACAGGGCTTATAACTCTTGTTTAAGGCAACCGGTAACACTATGGATGACAACAAAAAGAAAGCACTAGGCGCTGCTCTGATGCAGATTGAAAAACAATTTGGTAAAGGGTCTGTGATGCGCATGGGTGATGTCGCAGCTTCCCGCGATATCGAAGTCATTTCGACTGGCTCTTTAGGATTGGATATTGCCCTGGGTTGTGGTGGGTTGCCAAAGGGTCGAATTGTGGAAATCTATGGGCCAGAGTCTTCCGGTAAAACCACCTTAACCTTGCAAGTGATTGCAGAAATGCAAAAACTGGGCGGCACGGCGGCGTTTGTTGATGCTGAACATGCTTTAGATCCTGGTTATGCTGAAAAAATTGGCGTAAACGTGGATGATTTGTTGGTATCCCAGCCTGATACTGGCGAACAAGCTTTAGAAATTACCGATATGCTGGTGCGTTCCGGTGCCGTGGATATTGTGGTTGTAGACTCGGTTGCCGCCTTAACGCCTAAAGCCGAAATTGAAGGCGACATGGGCGATTCGCACATGGGTTTGCAGGCGCGTTTGATGTCGCAAGCTTTGCGGAAGTTAACCGGTAATATTAAACGTTCCAATACTTTGGTTATCTTTATTAACCAGATTCGGATGAAAATCGGTGTCATGTTTGGTAGTCCGGAAACCACCACTGGCGGTAATGCGCTTAAGTTTTATGCCTCGGTACGGTTGGATATTCGCCGCATTGGTTCTGTTAAAAAAGGTGAAGAAGTTATCGGCAACGAAACCCGCGTTAAAGTGGTTAAAAATAAAGTTGCGCCGCCATTTAAACAAGCCGAGTTTGAGATTTTATACGGCGAAGGGATTTCCTTTACTGGCGAATTAGTGGATTTGGGCGTGACTTACGGATTTATCCAAAAAGCCGGTTCCTGGTATAGCTACGGCGATGAAAAAATCGGGCAAGGTAAAGACAACGCCAGAGCCTTTCTAAAAGAGCATCCTGAAAAAGCCAAAGAAGTTGAGGCAAAAATTAGAGCAGAGGCGTTCAAAAAACCACTGGCAGTAGCTGCAGAACCGGTAGTCGCTGACGAAGACGAGTGAGCGATCAGGCCACTGCCTGCGCCACAAAAGAAATCCACAATGCGTGTTTGCGGCTATTAACTTTAAGGGAACATAGCCGTCACGAATTGCTGCAAAAACTATCGCTAAAAGGTTTTAACAAGGACGATATTCTGGCGGTAGTTGATGAGCTGGCCGAGCAAGGCTGGCAAAGTGATCAACGTTACGCGGAATGTTATGCCAGATACCGGATGCAAAAAGGTTTTGGGCCAATCATGATTGCTTATGAGCTAAAGCAGACTGGTATTTCGTATGCAAACTTTGACCTTGCCCTAACAGAACTGGATACAACCTGGCAGCAACTGCTTGCACAGGTCTATCTAAAAAAGTATAAACAAACACCAATTTTGGATCGAAATGAATGGGTAAAGCGTAGCCGATTTTTATTTCAACGTGGTTTTTCCAGTGAAATGATCAGTGAATTACTCTCAACACAACCTTAACCAGCATTAAGCTTTAAAGTATTATGATGAAGAAACTGACCAGCGCCGAGTTGCGCTCTGCCTTTTTAACATTTTTTCAACAACGTGGGCATTCCATTCAGCCGTCCAGTTCGTTGGTGCCGGGTGATGACCCTACGCTATTGTTTACCAATGCGGGCATGGTGCAGTTTAAGGATATGTTCTTGGGGCGCGACCAACGCGATTACAACAAGGCGGCAACCAGTCAGCGTTGCGTGCGGGCTGGCGGTAAGCATAATGACCTGGAAAACGTTGGTTACACCGCGCGTCATCATACGTTTTTTGAAATGTTGGGTAACTTTAGTTTTGGTGATTACTTTAAACGCGAAGCCATCAATTACGCCTGGGATTTTTTAACTAAAGAATTAGGCATTCCGTCAGAAAAACTTTGGGTAACTGTATTTGAAGAAGATGCAGAAGCCGAAAAAATCTGGCTGGAAGAAGTTGGCGTGCCACGCAATCGCTTATCCAAAATTGGCGCTAAAGATAATTTTTGGTCTATGGGCGATGTTGGCCCTTGCGGTCCCTGTACGGAAATTTTTTACGATCACGGTGAACACATTGCTGGTGGTCCCCCAGGAACACCGGATGAAGATGGCGACCGCTATATCGAAGTGTGGAACTTGGTATTCATGCAATATGATCGCGCGGCCGACGGCACCTTAACGCCACTGCCCAAGCCGTCAGTGGATACCGGCATGGGTCTGGAACGAATTGCTGCGGTACTGCAAGGCGTGCATAGCAATTACGAAATCGACCTATTCCAAAATCTGCTGAATGCTGCTGCTCAACTGGCTAACACAACCGATACCACTAAAAGTTCATTGCGCGTAATTGCAGACCACATTCGCTCTTGCGCATTCCTGGTGACAGATGGCGTTATGCCGTCCAACGAAGGGCGTGGTTATGTATTACGCCGTATTATTCGCCGCGCCATTCGACATGGTTATCGCTTAGGCATTCAAGATATTTTCTTTTATAAATTGGTCGCGCCGCTAGTTGAAGCAATGGGCGCAGCCTATCCGGAATTAACCGCTGCGCAAGCGCAAGTTGAACGGGTACTAAAGAAAGAAGAAGAACGCTTTGCTGAAACTTTAGGGCAGGGCATGAAGATTTTGGAAGCTTGCGTCGCTAAGTTGGATGGTACGGTTATTCCTGGCGAAACCGTGTTTCAGTTATACGATACCTACGGCTTTCCAGTCGACCTAACTGCGGATTTCGCCCGTGAAAACAACTTAACCGTTGACCATGCCGGTTTTGAAACCGCCATGTCCGCGCAACGGGATCGAGCTCGTTCGGCCAGTAACTTTGGTGCCGGTTACGATCAAGACATCAAGCACGACAGCCAAACCGAATTTACCGGCTACACCGAACTGGATTCCCAAGTGCATGTCGTTGGCTTATTTAAACAAGGCCAGCCGGTTGATGCGTTGCAAACTGGTGATGAAGGCGTGGTGGTGTTGGATAAAACCCCGTTCTATGCCGAATCCGGTGGGCAAGTAGGTGACAGCGGTCAGATTTTGGCCAATGGCGCAGTCTTCGCCGTGGCGGATACCCAAAAACAAGGCGGCAACTTATTCCTGCATAAAGGTAAATTGACGGCGGGGACGCTAGCTGTTGGTCAGTTGGTTGATGCAAAAGTTAGTGCAGAAGACCGCAAAGCCACGGAACTTAATCATTCTTGTACTCATTTATTGCATGCGGCGTTAAGACAAATACTGGGCGAACATGTTGCGCAAAAAGGTTCTTTGGTTAATCCAGAGCGGTTACGCTTTGACTTTTCCCACTTTGAGCCAGTTACCCCGGAAGAAATCGTAAAAATTGAACGTCTGGTTAATACGCAAATTCGCTTAAACAACCCGGTTGTTGCGCAAGTTATGGCCAAAGACGATGCCGTTAAAGCGGGGGCAATGGCATTATTCGGTGAAAAATACGGTGCGGAAGTGCGTGTATTAAAAATCGGCGAATTTTCAACCGAACTGTGCGGTGGTACACACGTAGAGCGTGCTGGAGACATCGGCTGCTTTAAAATTATCAGCGAAACTGGCGTTGCGGCTGGCGTAAGGCGGATTGAAGCTGTTACAGGCGGCGCATGTATCGACTGGATAGCTCAGCGCGACCAAGCTCTTAGCAGTTTGGCCGGTTTGCTGAAAAGTTCGCCCGATAAAACCGTTGAAAAAGTTGAACAATTACTGGAAAAAACCAGGGCCTTAGAAAAACAACTGGAACGCGCTAATGCTAAATTGGCCAGTTCCGCTGGTGGCGAATTAACTACTCAAGCTGTTGATGTTGACGGCATAAAAGTCTTGGCTGTTAAGCTGGATGATGTTGATCCGAAAGCCTTGCGCGATATGGTCGATCAACTTAAAAACAAACTGGGCAGCGCTGCTATTGTTTTGTCTGTGGTGGAAGGTGATAAAGTCAGTTTAATTGCTGGTGTGTCCAAAGATCAGGTCGGGCGTATTAAAGCCGGTGATCTGGTTAACTTTGTGGCAACTAAAGTGGGCGGCAAGGGCGGCGGCAGGCCTGACATGGCAATGGCTGGCGGTAATGATCCCAGTGGTTTAGCGGATGCTTTGCAGCAAGTGCCGGCGTGGGTTAAGCAGCAGTTGGGCTAGGCTTCTCAAATCACCAACAGGGCAAATACTTTGTAGGGGCGACTTCATTCGCCCTGCTTCTCTGCGTGAAAGCCCAAAGGCATAAGTTCCACATAATTTTATAGCACGTCATTCCGGCAATCCCTGCCGGAATGACGATGCTCAGTATTTGTGTAGATACTTATGGCCTAATGGCGAATGAATTCGCCGCTACATCAGCACTATCAGGCTTTCAAATCCGCTAACGCTGAATATTACAAACAATTCTGACTATCGATAAGTTGACATTGTAGATACCAAATTAAACCCGAGCAGTCGGTCGACTTGGCCGTCTATTTGGTTTTTCATTCCCATTGCTTCGTGGTTGCGCATCTCTACGCGGTCTATTAGGATTAGGCGCGCGCGGTTGAGGCGCTGGTTCCGGCGGCGCGACTAAAGAAGCTTCAAAACCAGTGATTTGTTCTCTGGTAATGGTTTTGCCAATCAATTTTTCAATCACCTTTAACGCGCCGTATTCATCATGCGACACTAATGATACCGCCACGCCGGATTCACCAGCACGGCCGGTACGTCCAATACGATGCACGTAATCGGCAGGTGCGCGCGGTAATTCATAATTAACAACGTGTGCCAATAGCGCAATATCAATACCGCGAGCCGCAACGTCTGTGGCCACCAGCACTCTGATTGACCCCGCTTTAAAGCCGGACAAGGCACTGGTTCTTGCGCCCTGGCTTTTGTTGCCGTGGATGGCGGCGGCTTTTATATCGACTTTATTCAGTTTTTCCGTTAAACGGTTGGCACCGTGCTTTGTGCTGGTAAATACTAGCACTTGCTGCCAGTCGTATTCTTTAATTAAATGGCACAATAACTCGGCTTTGTTAGCTTTGTTTACGGTATAGGCAACCTGCTCAATGGTTTCTGCAGCTGTGTTGCGTGGCGCGACTTCAATCTTAACTGGATTAACTAACAGGCCCGTGGTTAATTTGCGGATTTCTTCGGAAAAAGTGGCTGAAAACAACAGGTTTTGGCGTTTTTTGGGCAACAAGGCAATGATTTTGCGTATATCACGAATAAAGCCCATGTCCAGCATTCTATCGGCTTCATCCAGCACTAATGTTTCAACTTTATCCAATTTGACGGCATTTTGAGAAACCAAGTCTAAAAGTCGTCCAGGTGTTGCTACTAATATATCCGCACCGCCGCGTAAGCGCATCATTTGCGGGTTGATTTTTACACCACCAAATACTACTTCTGTTTTTAAACGCGGGTGCAAATGCGCGCCGTATTTATTAACAGACTCGGCAACTTGTGCCGCCAGTTCACGTGTAGGCGTTAAGATTAATACCCGAACTGGTCGGTTATTAGTGTAATTGGTTTTGGCTAATCGATGTAATAAAGGCAGCGTAAAGCCAGCGGTTTTGCCAGTGCCGGTTTGGGCGGCGGCCAATAGATCGTGTCCGTTTAAAACAGCGGGAATGGCTTGGGCTTGAATGGGGGAGGGGGTTGTATAACCGGCATCTGCAATGGCGCGTAACAGCGGATCAGATAAACCGAGGGTAGTAAAAGGCATAAAGTGTAAAATCCAATAAAAATGAAGGTTGTCTTAAAGTGTAGACAACTTTGGGTGTGCTAAGTATTAGTAAAGGCTAATCAGTGCACTGATCAAAATAAACGATGAGTGGAATTGAAGGCAATAAATAATGGTAATAGCGTATTTGACCAGGGCTAAACCGAATATTGTCCGTTAAAGCCTATTGGGTATTGTAGCGTTAAAAAGTTAGGATGCTAGTTACTGCAAATTATTTCCATGACAATCTTTAATAATTCGACCTGGAATGTTTAATAAAGTTCTGAAAAGTTTGTTAAGCCAACATCAGTAATTGTTAACATTGTACTCTTAAACTAAACATATAGCGATTTTAACTGGGTAGCTGAATATCATGCCGGTATTTGGTAAATAAAGTTTTGCTTAAAATTTAATTGGCCAATCCAACTGGATTTACACTGCGGATTAATCCGCTGTATTCGCAACAATCAGATGCAGCTACATATTTCTTTAGCTATTACACATCAAAGACGCCGGCGTTTTAAATCGTGCCTGGGTTCCAGGCGGCCACCCAGTTAGGTAACAGATGAGGCTGCATGGGGCGGGCAATGCCATAGCCCTGAGCTAGTTCACAGCCCAGGCGCAGAAGCAACTTACCGTGCTCATCTGTTTCCACGCCTTCCGCAATTACCTGGCGCTTAAATGCGGCGGCTAAACTCAGCACGCCTTCAACAATGATTAGGTCATCAGGGTCAACAAGCATATTACTCACAAAGCTTTGGTCGATTTTGAGCGTATTGACAGGCAGACGTTTTAGATAAGTTAAAGATGAATAACCGGTGCCAAAGTCGTCAAGCGCAAATTTAACACCAATCTCCTCGCAAGCTTTGATAATCATGGAGATGTGGGCTAAGTCTTCCAGTGCGCTGGTTTCCAGTACTTCCAATTCAAGACGACTAGGCGTGACTTCCGGGTGTGATTCAAGAATTTTACTCAGGCTGTCAAAGAAATCGATCTGCTGTAACTGTTTGGCACCGATATTCACACTGACTGGAATATCCAGTTTTGCATCATGCCACTCCTCCATCTGTAACATCGCTGCGTTTATCACCCATTCGCCCAATTCGATGGCTAGCGGGTGGTCCTCAATTAACGGCAAAAATACAGTCGGCAAAAGCAGTCCTTTTTCTGGATGTTGCCAACGTATCAACGCTTCGGCACCGATAACTTTTCCTGTGCGCATGTTAACTTTAGGCTGGTAAAACAAAACAAATTCGCGCGCATTAAGGGCTTGGCGGATGTGCCATAAGTTTTCGTGATAACTGCGGATTTTGCTATCCTGGGCCGCGTCAAAAATATGGTATCGATTTTTGCCAGCCAGCTTGGCCTGATACATGGCTTGATCGGCTTGGCGAAGCAATTGGTCAGCATCCACTTCATTCTCCTGTGGATAGAAGGTGACGCCAAGGCTGGCCGACACTTGGAACAGCAGGTCTCTTGTTTGTAACGGTTGAGCGGCTGCAGCTAATAGACGACTCAGCATTGGCAAACTGGATTCAACACTAATCTGATTGAGCAGAACCACTACAAACTCGTCGCCTCCCAGACGGGCAAGCGTATCGCCTTCGCGCAGTGCCTGCTTCATATGGGTAGCCAGGGTCATTAGCAATCGATCGCCTGCTTCATGCCCGTATTTATCATTAATGCATTTAAAGCCGTCAAGATCAATATAGCCAACTGCAAGCGGCTGCCCGTATCTTATTGCTTGAGTCATGCCCTGGTGCAAGCGGTCGGCCAGCAGCACCCGGTTTGGCAGATTAGTCAACGAGTCATAATGAGCGATTTTCTCTAACTCTTGTTCGTGTTTCTTTAGGGCAGTGATGTCAGAAAATAGTGCTACATAATGCTTGGCGTTACCCTGATCATCGCAAACGGCACTGATGGTTTGCATACAAACAAATACTTCGCCATTTTTACGCTGGTTCCAGATTTCGCCGGACCAATGCTGTTTCTCGATCAGGTCGGCCCACATGGCAGCGAAGAATTGTTTATCATGTTTACCGGAACGCAGAAAACTCGGGTTGCGGTTTATGACCTCCGCTCGGCTGTAACCCGTAATAACAGTATACGCGTCGTTAACATCAATAATACTGCCGTCTGGTCCTGTGATCATAATAGCCTCGCGCGCATGTGTGAAAACGCTTGCCGCCAGATGCAGTTTTTCATCGTTGGCTTTACGCTTGCTAATGTCACGGGTAAACCCAACCGTACCCAGCAGTTCACCATCATCATTAATGACAGGTGCTTTGTAAGTTTCAAACCACTTCCGTTTTCCCTCGGTAAACACAAGTTCTTCAACAACTTTTTTCTCACGCGAAGACAATACAGTGCGATCGTCAGTCAGGTAACATTCTGCTAAATCGGGCGGGCAAATATCAAAATCACTTTTACCAACTAATTTTTCGCTGGCTGGCAAACCATAAATACGAGCCAATCCTAAATTAGCAGAGAGGAAATGGCTGTCGGTATCCTTAAGCCAAACTCCGAATGGGAAATTGTCGAGCAGAGCACGCTGATAGCGTTCTTTTTGCTTCAGTTGAGTCTGAGCCTTTGAACGCTCAATAGCGATACTTGCCAGACGTGCCGATTGCTCGATGATATAAATATCAGCTTCCGTTGGCATATTCTGCTCACGATGATAGATAGCAAATGTGCCAAGTACCCGTCCAGATGAAAACCGGATAGGTTGCGACCAGCAGGCCACTAAGCCTGCTTTGGCGGCAAGCTCTTTGTAAGCTGTCCAATAAGGATGGGTTGGAATGTCCTGAACGATAACGCGCAAACCTGTAAAAGCGGCGGTTCCGCATGACCCGGCTCCCATGCCTATTTCAATACCATTGATAGCGGCATTGTAAAAGTCAGGCAAGCTGGGGGCAGCTCCAACAGTGAGATGTTTTCCAGAATTATCCAGCAATAAAATACTGCACAGCATGGATTGGTTTATTTGTTCAACACCTGTGGCGATGGCTTTTAAAACAACGGACAGTGGCGTATCTTCAACCAGCAATTCCAGCGTTTGGCTGCGAAACAGCTCATACAGTTCTGCTTGTGAGCGCTCAGTGACATCACGCGAGAGTACAATAAAGCGTGACTCTTCATTTGGAAGCGTTTGTTTGCGTGCAACTGAGAGCTCAAAACTTTTGTTACCATGTGGCAGACTAAGTTCAAAGCCTTTTCCGTTTGAGTAGCCTGTCTCATTCGCTTCTTGCAAGGCAATCATGATTATTTTGGCTGCGTCGGAGGGCAGCACTTCCGATACCAGTTTACCAAGCATCTGTTCAGGCTGAACAGCCTGCAATTCGGTTCTTGGGCAATGATAGCTATGAAACCTGCCATCAAGCCCGAGCTCGAACAACAAATCGGGAATATTATCCAGCGTAGCCCGCATTCTGGCCTCGCTTTCCTTCAAAGACGCTTCCATCTTTTTGCGTTCATGGATAGACTGCGACACGATAATGCCAAAGACAATCAGCACCAGTATATACAGCCATAAGCCGAGCACGCCGGTTTGAGCGGCCTTTGTGGTAAAGAATCCAATTCGCTGAACTGCTCCCAGCAAGGATTCGGAGAGCACCATACCTATAATCAGGGAAACGTAATAATGTTTAAACCGGATAATGGCTAAAACTATAATCAAAAATATCCAGTAACCACTGGTGATCGCACCAAGGGATTCTTTAAACCAATCCATAAAAACGACTTGCCCAAACAAAAAAGCCAGGCCAAAAAAACTCAGGGATTCTAATACGCGTCTTGATGTTAGCCAGTCGTTAGGTATTTTGCACCACACAATGGTCAATGGCGTGAGAGACAAAACCCCCAGCATATTTCCCATCGACCAATGGAACAAGGCTTCCGGTATGGTTGCAGGTGTAACCGCTGGCACATGCCATAGTGACGTTTGCCCAATGGTCGTGGCTATTAACACCGGGATTATTAGCACGCCTGCCATCAATAAATAGTCGCTCGCATGCGAGAGCACAAAATCAAAAGGGGAATTTAATATACGCAGACGTGTTAGTAACCAATATCCAAATAAGGGAACCCATAGATTATTTATTGCGATAAATAATGCGGGCAGCCAAGGTGCGCCTAGGTACAAATACGATACGAAAGCGCCCAGGAAAATAGCGGGACAATATTTCCAGCTTTTGGTCAGCATTATCGCTAAGCCAATACCACTGGAAATCCACATGATAGAAATGTTTCCATCAGCGTATAAAAAGATCAACATCAACTGGATGGTGATTCCGTAGAAGATAGCCACGCCCAAAAGGCGAGGTAAATCTGACCAGCGAAAAACTCGTGTTTTATTCAAAATATTCTATAACCAACTCAGAGTTCCTTTGAAGCAAGCTGTTAAGCTGGACAAATAGTTTGCCTAATTAGCTCGTTGTATGATCAATTTCAGCGCATTGGCTACTATTAAAACGTGTCCCATCCTTCACTGCCATCGGCAGTTTTTTTAGGTTGCATAGACTTTTTACTAAAAGTGAGCGCGTTAACCGCTGTCTCCGCACGCTCAATTGCACCGACTGCAAATCCCCGGCCATCAACCTTAAACTGACCAACCGTTTCGTTTAAGTTTTTGGTTTGCTCTTCCAAAGATTCTGCTGCCGCGGCAGCTTGCTCCACTAAAGCAGCATTTTGCTGGGTGACATCATCCATTTGACCGATTGCCAGATTAACTTGTTCGATGCCCGTGGTTTGCTGCAGGGAAGCCGAAGCAATTTCGGACATAATCACCATCACACCGCGTATGGAATTGACGATTTCTTCCATGGTTTTACCCGCATTGGTGACCAACAAGGTGCCATCTTCAATTTGCTCCACAGAGTCGCCAATCAAGGCTTTGATTTCTCCTGCGGCGGCAGTGGCTCGTTGCGCCAGATTGCGAACTTCGCCGGCCACCACGGCAAAACCGCGGCCTTGCTCACCAGCACGAGCAGCCTCGACTGCTGCGTTAAGCGCCAGGATATTGGTTTGGAAGGCTATGCCGTCAATAACGGAAATAATATCAACTATTTTGCGGGAAGAGCCGTGGATGGAATCCATCGTATTTACAACCTGACCAACAACGTGAACGCCCTTAGCTGCAATATCGGTGGCGTTGACCGCTAAATCATTTGCGTGCCTGGCGTTATCGGAATTATGTTTTACTGTTGAGGTTAGCTGTTGAATGCTGGCGGCGGTTTGCTCCAGACTGGAGGCTTGTTCCTCGGTACGATGCGATAAGTCATTATTGCCAGCAGCGATTTCCTTGGCGGCCATGCTGATGCTGGCAATCGAGTCTTTAATTTCACTGATCATTCGTTGCAAATTATCAACTGTTGCATTGGTACTGTCTTTAAGTTGACCATAGGTGCCAGCATAGTATTCACTGATAGTTATGGTCAGATCGCCAGCAGACAAGGCATCAAGTACCCTGGCTAAATCAGCCAAACTTGTGGCATTAGTGGCTAACAGTTTGTTAATACTTTGCGCTAATAACAAAGAAAAACCGTGTTTGCGTTGTTCGGATATTTGGTGACTAAAATCACCAGCCACGGCGGCATTTACAACATCGGCCACTTCTTGTTCAATCAGTATTTCAGCAGCGCGATCCAGCCATTCGACCACCGTGCCCAAGCGTTGCCCATCATTATTCGTAATGGGATTGGCGGTTAGCTGAAAGATATGTCCTGCGATACTGATTTCAGTTTTGTGCGTTCCGTTCAGGTTTTCCAGCATGTCTTTTTGAAGCTCGGGATTTTTATGAAAGCTATCGATGTTGGCTCCCATTAATTTATTGACATCAAAGTGCGGCAGTGATTTTTTAATACTACTTTCAGCCGCTTGCAGCATCTTAATGACAGAGGGGTTCATATAGATGATGTTGCGCCCGCTATCAGCAACCATCACGTTAACGCTGATGTTATCCATAGCCATTTTCAGACGGGTGGTATCTTCCAGCAGTTGTTTATCTGCGATGTTACGGGCTGCTAATTGCTTTTGCATCAGTACCATTGACTGTAACATGCTGGTCGCTCGGGTTTTTGCGCCAATTTGGGTACTTAAATCACCATTGGCAATGCGGTTTGCAAGAAATCCAACCATTGCCGAATCAACGCTCTCCGTGCGCAACTGGATAGACAAATACACCAAAATGACTGACTCAACAACCGCATAAGCGGCATGCAGCATGACTACACTAAAATCCGGGCCATTCCGAAATATCCAGACGTTTTGGGATAGGGTTTGTAAATAATTGCAAGCCAGGTGATGAATCGCAATCAGCGCTGTCGCAAACACAATTGGCCGCCAATCCCGGTATGCCAGTAAAAATGCCAGTATCAAAAATACGCCAAAGTGCATTTCTATCAGCCCATGACTGACTTGAATTTGAATGGCTATCTGAATAACAAATCCACTAGCCATAGCAAGTCTTGAAATCAGCGTACCGGGCGATGCTTTCCATATCAAAAAAGGGATCACTATGGCAGGGACGCCAATGCTCAGGCTAAATGCAATGCTGTCATAGATATAGCCAACCACTATGGAAAATAAGAATAAAATAATGGCCGTAACCAGCATTATCCGGTCAATTTGTATGCGAATAGGTTTTAACAACTCTTCTTGGTTATTCATTACTTTCCTTAATTTAGATTCAAATGGTGTGTGCATTGCAGGTTGTTGGGCGCATCCAGGATGGACGAACCCAGTGCGCCCGCAGTGCAAACCAGCCAGAACACAAACAAGCAATTCAGGACAAAGACTTGGTGACGATACCAAAAGATTCTGGCTTTATTTACAGAGGCTGGCTCATTGATACGGCTGTGATTATTTTTTATGACACATTCAGAAAGAACAGCCGGTAGTTGGTCAATAGTCATCATCTCAACTCTATAGCTAGTGGTTAATTGAAAAATATTCATGCTGGTATGGCTGAGAAAAATAAAAACTTAAAACCAGGGTAAGTTGTGTTTGTACCGATAATTAAATTGGCTTGGTCAGCTTTTAGTTAAGATTCTATTGTGTGAAATACCCGTGCAACGGCATATCCCAACTCGACGCCTGTTTTAATGCATTTCTAAATGCCACACTGAATTCTCTGAATGGATGCAGAGGATTTTGTATGGCCTTTCCATTATTGAAAATACTGTTCGATAAGCCTTGTCGGTTGAGTATGGATGGTAATAATTAGTGCAAATTCCGTTATATAAACGCCATTAAAAGCCTATCCAAGGATGAAAAAGCCAATAGTTCAATGTCAGTTATCTTAACTTAAACATAGTTTTTTTTATGCCTCTGTCCAGCGTTCTGCGGTGATTCCTTATTAGTAACTAAGTAAAATTACCAGTGTTAGTTAGGGTTTGGCAGCTAGCCATCTAATAAATTTTTAGTATGTAGTGTGTGTTTTTCAATGAGCTGAAATCGATCTTACAAAATAACCCTTTTTAGCCAACAAATGTATAATGGCTACACATTTAGTGAGGGGCTTTTATGAAGGACAAATTATTCACCCTGTCTGGACCTTTACCAGTAAAGTTAAGCCCGCATGGCCTGAAAAGCCAATTGAGTAATCGAACTGCCATATTCCCCATTGTTGGCATAGGGGCTTCAGCTGGTGGCTTAGAGGCCTTACAACAATTCTTTCGGCTCTTTCCCGCTAACAGCGGCATGGCCTTTGTGCTGGTGCAACATCTCGACCCCAGTCATCCCAGTTTGCTCACTGAACTTCTGCAACGCGCCACCGCAATGCTAGTAGTTGAGGCGGTTAACAAAATTCTGATTCACCCCAACGTCGTCTATGTCATTCCGCCCAACCGTGACATGGCTGTTTTCCAGGGCAAGCTGAAACTGAGTATTCCCATTGAGCCGCGTGGTCAACGGATGCCAATTAATAACTTTCTGCGTTCAATGGCTGAAGATAGGCAAGAGCAGGCCATCGGGATTATTCTTTCCGGAGCTGGTACCGACGGCACGTTGGGATGTCGCGCTATCCAGGGCGTTGGCGGTGTTACGATGGTTCAGGACCCGGCCAGTACTAAGTACCACGGCATGCCAACCAGCGTGATTAAGGCTGGTTATGCCACGCAGGTATTGTTGATTGAAAAAATGCCGGAAGCGCTGCTGGCTGTTAGTCATGGCTTTACCTTCCACGCGGGAGTACCCTCATCGTCAAAAACGGCTAGCGGCATAAGCCGTATTCTAGCGCAATTACACAGCAGCACGGGGCATGACTTTTCTCAATATAAACAAAGCCTCATTGGGCGTCGCATTGAGCTCCGAATGTTGCAGCATAATATTTTGGGTACCGACAACTATGCCAGCTATCTCAAGGAAAATCCTCTTGAAGTGCAGGCGCTGTTTAAGGAGCTATTAATCAACATCACCAGTTTTTTCCGCGATGCAGAAGCATTTCTGGCGTTGAAAAATGTCATCCTGCCGCAACTATGCAAACACAAACCGGAAGATTACCCGTTTCGCGTTTGGGTAGCCGGTTGTTCGACCGGTGAGGAGGCATATTCGATCGCCATCTTGCTGCGCGAGCTGATGACAGAAACGCATCAAGAATTTAAAGTCCTGATTTACGGCACCGATCTGGCTGAGGACGTTATCGCAATTGCCCGGGCGGGGGTTTATCCGGCCAGTATTGCAAAAGATGTCACCGAAGAAAGGTTGCGCCGCTTCTTTATCCAAGAAGATGCAGGCTACCGGGTCCGTAACGAAATTCGGCAAATGGTTGTGTTTGCTAATCAAGATTTAATTAAAGATCCGCCCTTTATTAACCTTGATCTTCTGAGTTGTCGCAACGTGATGATTTATCTGGATGCGGACATCCAAAAGCGGTTAATTTCGACGTTCCGTTATGCGCTTAAACCGGATGGCATTCTGTTTGTGTCACCTTCAGAAAACATCGGTAACCAGCTTGATTTGTTTACATTGTTTGATAGCGAATGGCGGTTATACCGCGCCATCGGCCCCATTAACCCTTCAAGTGCATTAATGGCAAGCGTGTGGGTCTGGCCGACGGAATCTGGAGGCAATCCCACTGTTAAAACGATGATTCCATCGAAAGAAACCAATTTTGCCGAAATCACCCGCAGGGCGCTGGTGCAATATTATGCGCCTGATTCCGTGGTTACCGACCTAAACGGCAATACACTATTTATGCATGGCGACACTGGCAAATACCTTCGCCCCGCGCCTGGCAAAGCCAGTCTTAACTTGATAGCCATGGCACGTGATGGTTTGGATCTGGTATTGCCCTCAGCCATGCGTTCCGCAGCCAATGATAGTGTGCCAATGCTGAACAGGGTTATACAAATTAACAGTAATGATGGATTTAAAACCATTAGCCTTAGCGTTCGGCCTATCCTGGATTCTGATGACAAACAGAACCTGCTGCTGGTCAGTTTTCAGGAAGTTGCCAGTCCGGTAATCAAGCCGGGGCAGAAACGGATAAGCAAACCAGCCGAATTAAGTCGGGTTGAAGAACTGGAACGTGATCTTGCCTACTTGAAAGAAAACTATCAAGCGTCGATTGAAGAACGGCAGTCGTCCAGCGAAGAGCTTAAGTTTGCCAACGAGGAAATGCAATCCACAAACGAAGAGTTGCAGCAGTCAAATGCAAAATTGGAGACCTCCAAATTGGAGCTGCAATCGATTAATGAGAACCTGGTTACGGTCAATGAAGCATTGCATGGCAAAATTGAACAATTGGCCAGCATGCAAAATGATATAAAAAACCTGTTCGACAACATCCATATTGGCACTGTTTTTCTGGACCACAATATGCGTATTCGCCGCTTTACGCGTGAGACAACCAATATTTTTAGGCTGTTATCTTCCGATATAGGTCGTTCTTTGAGTGACATCAAGTCTAATCTTAAAAATGACGAGCTGCTGAGTCAGGCGAAAATTGTGCTGGAATCGCTAGTGCCTTTTGAACAGGAAGTGCAAGCCGATAATGGCACGTGGTTTATGGTGCGCATTCAGCCGTACCGGAATCTGGATAATATCTTGGAAGGCGTAGTGCTGACCTTTACTAACATCAGTAAACGCATAGAAGCGGAGAGATCGGTGCAGCAGGCGCGCGATCTGGCTGAAGGCATAGTCGATAGCATTCAGGCACCGCTGCTGATATTGGACAGTAGCTTGCAGGTGGTGTCTGCTAATCGTGCGTTTTACCAGTATTTTCATGTAACGCGCGCAGATACGATAGGCTTTAAAGTATATGAGTTGGGCAACGGGCAATGGAATATACCGGCCCTGCGCAAATTATTGGAGGTCATACTGCCACAAGATCAGGCGGTTGAGGGCTATGTGGTTGAGCATAGCTTTCCGGTAATCGGGTTGCAAAAGATTAGTTTGAATGCACGCCGGATTCCGGGCAACGCTTTTGAACCAGCGTTGATTTTGCTGACCGCCGATGAAATTTGTGATAAGGACATCAACGAGGCTAAAGGTTAAGTCAGCTCAACGATACCAAGTTTTTAACTAAAACAGAAACGCTTGTTGGGTCTAACCAACTGGATCTGTTGTCGACTTAAAATCAATGAACTAAGTTTATTTTAAATACAAACATTTTTTGCTATTACAAAACTCAAAATCGATATGACGAACGACATGGTCAAACACGCGGAAGAGATGAAAAGTAATAAAGTGGAACTGTCTCCAGAAAATTCTGAGCGGATGATGCACGAATTACAGACTCATCAGTTTCAGTTGGAATTGCTAATCCAGAAAGCGCTGGAGACGCAATCGGAACTTGATGTCATGCGTATGCGTTATTTTGAGCTATATGACTTGGCGCCTTTGGGTTATTGCACGCTCAATGCGGAAGGAATAATTCAGGAAGCTAATCTTACCTCTGCGAATATGTTTGGTGTAAATCGTAATGAGTTAGTTATGAAGCCATTTACCCGCTTCATCTTTAATCAAGATCAGGATAGCTTTTACATCTTACGAAAACATCTGGCTGGCGCGAAAGAACCGGATACTTGTGAATTGCGGATGGTAAAGAATGACGGCACGTATTTCTGGGTTAATCTGCTGGCAAGTTGTAAAAAAGATAGACAGGGCGCGCTTTTATATATAGTGGTATTAAGCAACATTACTGACAGAATTAATACTGAGAATAAAGCGCAAGAATTGCTGGATAAAAACTCTAAGTCCTACGAACAATACATTAATATGCTGGCTACAACGGGCGACGGTTTTTTGCTGGTAGGTGAGACTGGTCGAATTAAAGATAGCAATGAAAAATACATAATGCTTTCCGGGTATAGTCGGGAAGAGTTGCTTAACATGAGTATTAGCGATCTGGAGGCCAAGGAAACTCCTCAGCAAACCCAGGAGCATATCGCTAAAACGATTAGGCAATCACATGATTTTTTTGAGACCCAGCACCGGACGAAAAATGGTTTGCTGATTGATTTGGAAGTTAGCGTCACTTACCAAAAAAGTACCCGAGAATTTTTGATTTTTTTTCGGGATATTAGTGAGCGCAAAAAAATCCTGCAGCAAGAAACCGAGGCGCGGATACACGCTGAAGCTACTTTAGCGCGCGCGCTCAAGGCAGAACGAAATCTGCTTAAAGTTTGCGAGGAAACACATCAGCGAATTGGGCAGGAACTGCATGATGACGTGGGTCAACAGATTACAGCGGTTGCATTTTTATGCGAGGTGTTGAGTAGAGATTTGATTAAAGAGGACAGCGCGTTTGTTAAAGATGTCCAAAAAATTACCATGCGCCTAAATCAGGCGGTCTCTCGCGTAAGGCAGTTGTCTCACGGGCTGTGCCTAATTAACAATAACAGTCATGATTTAATTGGCTTACTGAAATCATTGGCCGATGAAACAGCGGGTATTCATGGGGTTGATTGTAATTTTTATTACGATTCTGAGTTTTGTGCAAGCGACTATTTTGACTACGGTGATATGACAGCGGATGAGCTTAATATCCAGTTATTTCGGATTGCTCAAGAGGCTGTTAATAACGCTATCAAACATAGTCGGGCATCTCAAATTGACTTGTTTCTAAAACATCGCACTAAAGGTGATGTGTTAGAGATAACCGACAATGGCATTGGCATGTCAGCTGAAAATGCTAACTCAGGATTAGGTATGTATTCCATGGCATCGCGGGCCAAAATTTTGAACGCTGATATTGCATTTAAAACCAATGACATGGGCGGTTTGAAGGTATTGGTTTCTATGCCGAAAGTGATAGTTTCAAAGACAGCTAAAAACCGGCAATCATCTGTTTGACGTGTGATAAATCCGGGTCTCAATTACAATTAATTATGGCGACAGGAATAAGGTATGAATTCAGTATTTAGCGCTCAAAATCCAGCCAAAATTATTGTTGTTGATGATCATCCATTTGTACGGGAAGGTATTTCGCTATTAATTAGCCGCGAACCCGATTTAATAGTGTGTTGTGAAACGGGTTCGGCAAGCGAAGTGTTATCAATTAGCCAGGCATGTCGGCATGATTTAATAATTCTTGATTTATCACTGGGAGAAATCTATAGCTACGATTTGATCAAACAATTAAGCAAGGAATTTCCGCAATTGCGCATTCTGGTTATGTCGATGCACGAAGAGACAGTGTATGCAGAACGAGTCTTGAAAGCAGGGGCGCATGGCTATGTAATGAAACAGGCTGCCACGGGCACGCTCTTGCATGCGGTTAGAGAAGTACTGGATGGAGAGTTGTATGTCAGTAACCGAATGCGAACCCGCTTAATCAGTCAGCTTGTCGATAGCAGCAATGTACCAACGCCAGACAACGGCTTAAGTCCCACCGAGTTGCAGATTTTGCGATTGATCGGTAAAGGCATGGGTAACGCTGAAATTGCAAATATATTTAATCGTAGCGTCAAAACGATTGAAGTCCATCGAACGAATATGCGCCGTAAATTAAAAATCTATTCCGGCCGTGAATTAACTAAGTTTGCTATTCAATGGCTTGAAAAGAATTGATATCCGCCTGGCTGATCGGGGCGTTTGTAGCCGGCTTGGCAGCAATCATCGGTGGTCACCAGCGCTACCTGTGATTGAAATACGTTACTAAAACCAACCCGTAAACCCGTAAGACAATCATGCGCTCGACAATGTTAATCCCATCCCTATCATCCTTTTAATTGCGCTGTTTGTGCGATAACTGCAGGGTTTTGCACAAAGCAACCTGATCTCGATTTGTTAATTCAGGTTGTTTAGTTGCAAATTATAAGTATTAGATCATGGCTTTCAATTGCAGTAGTAATTGAAAGCCGGATTTGTTTTGAGCGTTAGGTTTATTTTATCCCTAACGCTCAGGTTTCAACGATGGTGGTGATTTTAAACTGCCGTTAATCAGTTGTTAACCGGGCAAAAGGTTGTGACTTATTCAGTTGCAGGGGCTTTCTTTTTAACAGTCTCAATCTTAACCTGTGTAGTTCCATCCTCTTTCATGTCCAACTTTTTAGCCGCCGCCTCGGACACATCAAGCACGCGGTTTCCAACAAATGGGCCGCGATCATTAATTTTTACGTCGACTTTTTTGCCATTTTCAAGATTAGTGACCTTGGCTGTCGTGCCCATTGGCAAACTCGGGTGCGCTGCCGTTAATTTGGTTTGGTCAAAAGTTTCGCCGTTGGCTGTCTCCTGACCGTTTAGGCCGGGCCCGTACCATGAAGCACTGCCAACTTCTTTATGAATAGTTTGATTGGTAGCGCTGGATTTTTCCGGCTGCATTTGTTTGCTCTGTTCGTCCTGTTTTTCAGGGGCACAAGCAGACATAGTCATACTGCCTAGCAGCAGGATTACCGATAAACTTAAAGAGTCTTTGCGGGGACGCATGTGCTTGGCTGGTACTATTTGGGTTGGTTGGATTGAAGATGCAGCTATGGTGGATTGATATAACATATCGTTACCTCTGTAGATAATTCGGTGACTTGATTTCCACGGGATCTGCACAGGCTAATGGCTCACAAGTGTCGATTTTTAATCAATGTCCCAAGGAGTTCGGGCAGTTTTCGCCATGTTATGCATCTCTGGGATTATCCAGTCAGCTTTGTCTTGTTTGATGACCGTTGCAAACAACAATGGCTATAAAAATGGTGTGCGATTACATAATGCACACAACTCAATATAACCAAGTGCGTATTTGAAGTCTGTTCGTTAGCGAACATTCCAGGTATGCTCGATTTCATGCCAACAGGTCTGGCGGGTAAAGCAATGAGTACAGATCAGGCATCAGTTTTCAATAATAGCTAACTCAATTCATACAATGTATGGCAGCGCACAGACGTTCAGTTTCTAATAAAGTAATTTGATTTAACAAGAGCATATTTGAGTATTAGGCCTATTTAGCATAACGGCCTAGTCCTTCTCATCCTTGAAATGACTGCTGGTTTCACAAGCATCTTTTAAACCGTTACCAGCTAAGGATATGACCACAAATAAATGCCTTGTTTAATTGATGTGGATTTTTCCGTTCGTGCTCGACTGCATCCCTGCAGTCGAGGACGAACGGTTTAGCTGGAAAATTATTTAGGAAAGTTAATGCTTGCTAAATCCTAAATCTTAATATGAACACTGACTTGGAGTCTGAAATGCCGATTAAATTACCAGATTTACCGTATGCAAAAAATGCCTTAGCCCCCCATATTTCAGAGGAAACTTTAGAATTTCATTACGGTAAGCATCATCAAACCTATGTGACTAATTTAAATAATTTGCTCCCCGGCACCGAGTTTGAAAAATTAACGTTGGAAGAAATTGTTAAGAAATCGTCCGGCGCAATTTTTAATAATGCCGCGCAAGTTTGGAACCACACTTTTTATTGGAACAGCCTGACGCCAGATGGCGAGAGGCATCCTAAAGATGCTTTAGCTGAAGCGATAGATGCCAAATATGGTTCATTTGCAAAATTTCAGGAAGCGTTTACTAAATGCGCTGTAACAACCTTTGGTTCCGGTTGGGCGTGGCTGGTTAGAAATTCCGAAGGTGATTTAGAGATAAAAAGTACCAGCAACGCCGGTTGCCCGCTAACCACCGGTGATATTCCGTTATTAACCTGCGATGTCTGGGAACATGCGTATTACATTGATTACCGTAATGCGCGGCCAAAATATCTGGAAGCGTTCTGGTTGTTAGCTAACTGGAAGTTTGCTGCTGAGAATTTTGCAGCTTAAACCCGATCACACTCAATGCGCCGCGCTTAAATCTTAAAGCAGCGCAATGGTTTTCACTATTAACTATGGTAAGCAATTATGTTAAGCACTGTCCCTGATGTCATTTTTAAAACCCGTGTCCGTGATGCAAGTATCGGCGGGGATAATCCGTTTCGCTGGCAGGATGTCAGCACTGACGATATTTTTAAAGGTAAAAAGATTGCTGTGCTTGCTCTCCCTGGCGCATTTACACCCACTTGCTCAAGCAAGCATTTACCTGGATTTGTGGCTAAATATGCTGAATTAACAAGCTTGGGTATTGATGAAGTGTATTGCGTCAGTGTAAATGATGCTTTTGTGATGTTTCAATGGGCTAAACACCTTAACATCGTTAATGTAAAAATGTTACCTGACGGTAATGGCGAGTTCACCCGGGCGATGGGCATGCTGGTTAAGAAAGAAAACGTTGGTATGGGCAGTCGTTCCTGGCGTTATTCCATGCTGGTTGAGGACAAAAAGATCCTGAAAATCTTTAGTGAACCCGGCCAAATGGATAATTGCCCGGATGATCCTTATGGCGTAAGCGCTGTAGAAACCCTGTTAGCCTATTTGCAGGAACAAGAATCTGCTGTGTCCTAATCAAACTCTATCCAAGGAATGTCCGTGGCTGAATATGACTACGATTTATTTATCATTGGTGCCGGTTCCGGTGGCGTTCGGGCTGCCAATGAGGCCGCAGCCTTGGGCGCTAAGGTTGCCATTGCCGAAGAGCGCAATTTGGGTGGAACTTGTGTCAATCTTGGTTGTGTACCCAAAAAATTGTTGGTTTATGCAGCGCAATTTCAGGAACAATTTCAGGCTGCGTTGGGATTTGGTTGGACAGTGGGCCAATCAACCTTCAATTGGGAAACATTAATTACCAATAAAAATAAAGAAATCGAGAGATTGCATGGCGTCTACAGAAATAAGTTATTGGACTCAGGTGTAACGATTGTTACCGGTAAAGCGCAAGTGCTTGATGCAAATACCATTGCAGTAGCAGATAAACAGTATCGCGTGGAACGAATCTTGATAGCAACCGGTGGCTGGCCTTTTGTGCCGGAGATTCCTGGTAAAGAATATATTGTCACCTCAAATGACATGTTTTTTCTAAAAGAGTTACCCAAGCGCATTATTATCGTCGGGGGCGGGTACATCGCAGTTGAATTTGCAAGAATTCTAAATGGCTTAGGCGTGCAAACTACGATTTGCCATCGGGGAGATAAACTGCTGGAAGGCTTTGATGAAGAGATTGCGCAAGCTTTAACTCAAGCACTGCGCAAAAAAGGCATTCAAGTTCTGTTTGATACCGATGTGCAAAGTATAGAAAACACAGCAGAGGGCTATGCTGTAACTTTTGCGGACGACGAAACACAGCTTGCCGACCTGGTAATGTATGCCACTGGCAGAACGCCGAATAGCGCCGGGATAGGCTTAGAGAAGCTGGGTGTTGTATTGGACGATAAAAAGGCCATCGTGGTTAATGAACACTATCAAAGTAATATTCCGTCAATATATGCCGTGGGTGATGTCACCGACCGCGTCAACCTGACGCCGGTGGCTATTGCTGAAAGTCTGGCGCTTGCGAGCCATTTATACGGTAAACACACCAATCCGGTAGATTACGACAATATTCCCACTGCAGTTTTTTGCCTGCCCAGTATTGGCAGTGTAGGGCTGACCGAAGCCGAGGCACGGAACAAATACCCTGATATTGAAATTTTTAAAACCAGTTTTACACCGATTAAAAATACGCTGTCAGGTGTGGATGAAAAAACCTTCATGAAGATGATTGTCGTGCGCAGCACAGATCGTGTGGTTGGTTTGCATATGTTAGGCACAGATGCGCCGGAAATTATTCAGGGTATGGCAGTTGCCATGCGTGCCGGTGCCACTAAGGCAATTTTTGATTCAACTATTGGCATTCATCCGACAACTGCGGAAGAATTTGTGACGTTAACTTAAATACTCTTAAACTGTCCATGTGCTAATTCAACTGTTGTAACCTCGCGAGTAAACTGCCGCAAAAGCGATCGCCACAGCCAATAATAAATAGGGTAACTTAGACATGAGTACAGCTCCCTTTAATGACGCTGTGGGGCAGCCGCTTTCTAAAGTAAGCCCGTGTGAACAAATGCTGGTTCATGCGGGCTTCATTTAAACGGATATCAACATTAGGCAGAAGCGGCGTCTAATAACCGATCCAATACATGAATGTGTGCTTTTTGGGCTGGTAGCAGCTTGGTTTCAATCAAGGTGCGCACTTCTGACGATAACTCCGGATCCTTCAGGACATTTTCATAGCCTTTGACACCACTGCTTTCGCCTTCCTGCAATGCCTTAAGTGCCGATTCTTTGCCCAATAAATTAGCCCCGCCCAGAACTATTTTTGCCCAGGTGCCCCAAGCGCCGGAGTCTTCGGAAGGTGTTCCGCCCAGTTGTCGGACTTGAGTTTGTAAAATGGAAACTGCGGCTTTATGATCTTCAAATATAGGCACTAAAGCTTCTGCTTCGCCCAGGCTGACATCTTCTTTTAATTTGTCTAAGGCCTGTTGATAAGTTTCCGTTGCGGACAATTCATCCTTTAACAATTGGTTAATATGGGTAACGTTATGCATGATAGTTCCTCGGTAAATGCTTAGCGCTTATTAAGCGCTAAGCACAGTTTTTAAGAGTTAACGGCTTCTTCCTCAGTCGAAGAAATATCTTCCGCGTGAGCTTCCTCAAAGATTTCTTTGGCAGTAGCCAGTTTGTCACTGTCTGACGCATGCACGGAAATCAGAGCGCTACCGCCTACGATTTTGCCTTCGTAGCGTTTAGCCTCATATTCCGGAATGCCCAGTCCGATTAACGCGCCGGCCAAACCACCCGTGGCTGCGCCAACAGCAGCGCCACCCAGTGTGGCCATAATCGGACCTGCGGCGATAAATGGTCCCACGCCAGGAATGGCCAAAGCACCAATCCCTGCTAATAATCCTAAGACGGCACCCGCACTGATGCCCACTGCGCCACCAATAGCTGCACCTTCTGGTGATTTGGTGTGTTTTTCATGAGCAAAATCCTTAGTGGTCGATTTATCGGGAAACAAAACCGATATATCATTATTGGTAAAACCGGCCGATTTCAGGCTGTTTACTATGGTTTCTGCTTGACTGATATTTTTAGCGATACAAAAAACTGCTTTAGTCATGATATTCTCCCAGGCCTTTAAGGCGCTTTATTTTCAAGTTGATTGTCTACCTGCACTACGCCACGAGTTTTCTCAGCGATTTGTTGCAGTTTTTTGCTTTCAGCCGCAGTTTCAACTGGCCCGCGCAAAGTCACCACACCGTTACGTGAGATGATTTTTGCATTATGGGCATCCATTGATAGCGACTTATCTTTAATCACTGTTTTACGAATGTGAGCCGTGATCCCGATGTCCTTTTTGGTTTCCTTTTGATCTTCCGGAGTTAGCGTGGCGTTGTTTTTGTCGCGCGTATTTTGTTCGGTATTTTCTAAGGCTGAATTTGCCGCTAATTGAATGGCGGCTTGTTCAGCCCGAACCGGGCTGGCCATTATCAGGCAGCCGGTTAACGCAAACAGTACTAACGATAATCGTTTATACATAGTGAATCTCCTTACTTGTGATGTTTAAAGCAATGGAACGGCATCCCTGCCGAACAGACGCAAATGGTCTTTTATTGCGCTGCTTTCAGATGAGTTACGGCTGCTTCAGCGGCTTTCTTGGCTAGGTCCTTATGATCCGCTTTGCCATGTTCGATAGCTTCATCCAGGCTTTTAACCGCTGCATCAAGATGTTCGTCGGCGACTTTCGCATGGGTTCTAGCTGTTTCTGCATGTTCGGCAATAGCCTTGCCAGTATCAGCTTTAGCGGCCGCCTCTGCATGCTTTAGGGCTTGACCATTATGACTTTCTTCGGCAAAGGCCCCGAAAGAACATAAGGCCAAAGTGATACCTGCATATAAACCAATGAGTTTTTTGTTGATAGTTTTCATATTTGTATCCTCTAAAAAATGAGCACTAGCTCAGCGCCAGCGCTGGGTAGGAGGTTAGTTAGACTAGCCTCGCTTACGTGTTAAAGTTAATCAGTTTTAATTGTCTTTAGTCAGTTCTTCTTTGAGATTGCCAAGTCCCGCCTGAACCTTGCCGACGTTTTTTTGCACGTTGCCTTTCAGCTCCAACTCGTCGTCGTCCAAAATAACGCCAGCGGCTTCTTTAACTTTGCCTTTGACTTCTTCGATTTTGCCTTTAACTTGATCTTTGTTCATCACTGCCTCCTGATAATTATTTAGCCATTACTGTTTAGCAGTGGCTAAAGCTTAGGAAGTTATTTCCTATCGCTCGACTTATAAATTACACGCAAAACTTTTGGGGGTCGGTGCGCCAGCGAACACAGCCAAGTACGTTACAAACGATGTCGAATTCTGTTGTGAAATTGTCTTTAGGATATGGTTAAAAATGACTTACCAATTTTGTGCCGAAAAAATGTTTCCGTTGGTCCTGAGCTTGTCGAAGGATGAGCGGGAAAATTCAACATCATAGCGGCAAGCCATTACTGCTTGGACAAGCTATCGGCAATTGCTCTAGCGTCGCCTAGTGCGCCTTCTGTTGGTGCTATACCTACTGCATTTCTGCAGTCGTGCACGAGCGGCTTGCCGGAAGTTATTTTTTACGGAATTCTTAGTGCTATGCTTCTTAGACTAATGGTGATATAGGTTTAAGCTTTGGAACGATTAGATAAACAGGAAACCAATGAAAAAATCTCCCAATGGGCATCATGGGGTAATGAAGCGGGTGCGAAAAAAAGAGGGTTTTGTTACCAAAGCTAATACGGTTGACTTCGACGCTATAGTGAGGTTTTCATTGGAGCGCTAGCTGTAAATCCTAAGTTGATAGTTGGGTAAAGTCCATTGCCTTTTACTAACGTTCTGCGGGAAAACCCTGCTTAGGGGCTGGCAGGATTATTCACCGCTGTGACCCGCCAAACCGTATTGCCGACATCATCAGCGACCAACAACCCCTGCCGCTTATCAAGCACCACGCCCACTGGCCGCCCAAAGGCATCGCCATCTGCACTAACAAAACCGGTGAGTACTTTGATGGGTAACCCAAAAGGCTTGCCGTCTTTAAAAGGCACAAAGATAACTTGATAGCCGCTACGTGGCTCACGATTCCAGGAACCATGCTGACCGATGAAAGCCCCTTTGTCGAATGGCGCTGGCCATGCCAAACTGTTAGAAAATATTAAGCCTAAAGAAGCCGTGTGCGATCCTAGCGCGTAATCCGGTATTTTGGCTGTCGCTACCAAATCCGGACGTTGCGGTTGCACGCGCTCGTCTACATGTTGTCCATAGTAACTGTAGGGCCAGCCGAAGAAGTTACCGTCTGATACAGAAGTTAAGTAATCAGGCACCAAATCGCTGCCGATTTCATCGCGTTCGTTAACCACAGTCCATAGCGAACCGGAATCGGGTTCCCAACTTAATCCATTGGGATTTCGCAATCCCGATGCGTAAATCCGATAGCTGCCGCGCTTAGGATCAACTTCCCAAATTGCTGCGCGCTCCGTTTCTTGGTCAATGCCATTCTCCGCCACGTTGCTGTTTGAGCCCACTGTTACATAGAGCTTTGAGCCATCCTGCCCGGCGATTAGGTTTTTGGTCCAATGATGGTTGATGGACCCAGCGGGCAGATCTATGACCTTAGTGCCTTGCGCTTGTATGCTGAGATCGCCCGGCTGGTAAGGAAACCGCATGATGGCATCGGTGTTTGCCACGTAAAAATCATTGCCTATTAATGCCATGCCAAACGGTGAGTTGAGCCCTTCAAGAAATAGCTTGCGCGTTTCGGCAACGCCGTCGCCATCAATATCGCGTAATAAAGTAATGCGATTGGCACTGGCATCCCCAGCGCCCGCCCTATTCATGAGGATTTTCATGAGCCAGCCTTTTATGCCTTGCGCATCTGCAGGTCGGGTCGGAGCGTTGGTTTCAGCGACTAACACATCGCCATTGGGCAAAACATATAGCCAGCGTGGATGCTTAAGCTCCGTAGCAAAAACGTTTACGGCCAGACCCGCTGCCGCTTGCGGTTTTGTATTGGGAGGCCAACCTTTAGCAGGGGCAATGTTGACAGTGGGAAACAAGGTATGATTAGCGGGTGGCAGTTTCGGGTTTGCACCAATGCCAGCTTCCTCAGGCAGATTTGCAACTTCGCCACAAGCTGATACCGTAACTATTAGCGTTGCATAAACGAGTGTACGATTGATAGCCATTAGACTAGTTTAGGAATAATAACGATGATGGCTAATGCAGCGTGCTTGCCTCCGGCTTCCTGGTAATGATTCATAGCGGTTGGCAGGCAAATCGGATGATAGCGGCTACAGTTGGCTATACTGTTTTGCATGGATGATTGGGTATGGGTGTGAGCGAATGCAGGTTGGTTCATGACACTCTCCAAAAATTAATTGATGGCGTGTGACCTGTGATGAAAAAAATCATCAGGGGAATAATCATGCTTTAGAGCGATAAAGGCATTATATCAAAAACCTTTAAAAAAACTTTAACTGCAGCATTGGCTCCAGTCGGTGCGGTAGCGCGCATTCAGGTAAGATTGTTAGGTATTTAAGGAGAGCGACTTTACATTGCTGGGCACAAATAAAGTGCTTGGTTAGGAATTCTCCAGGGTAGTGGCATGAGTTATTAATAACTGATTGACCAATCATCGCAATCACGCCGGCTTGAGCACAAGTGGAGATCATCATCGGCAGCCCCGGTAATCAAACCGGGGCCGTGTTTTTTTTGTTAAAGCAGCCTTGTCTGTTTGCGCATCAAACAAACAAGTCGGTACAACAAAATTCCACTTAACGAACTTGTGCTTCGCGTCTGGTTTCCATGATCAAGTTTTGGTATTCATGATCTTCCAGCTTCCCATCTTTACCGGCATCTATCTTGTCGAAAACTTGCAACATAAAAGGGAAGTTTTTCAATTCATCTTTAGTCAGGTAGTGATCGCCATTGATGTCGGCTTCAGCAAAGCTAGGTAATTTACCTTTACCATCGGTCGGTTTCTCAATCGGTTGTTTAGTTTCGCCAGTGACAGTTTCTTCTGCTCTGACTGGCGTGGCAACTAAGCTAAGACTCATAACAACCAAAGATATGGGTAGCGCTAAATATTTTAAAAAATGCAGGTCAGGTTGCGTTGAGAGGTTCTGGTTTAACGTGTTAGGTGCTTGTGATAAAGCTGTTGGGATGTTCATAATAATTCTTCCTATTAGGATGAGTAAATTTCTTTCAGTTGTATTCCCTGTGTTCTTTCAACTTAATAAACCACAAAGAACGGGTTTTACTGTTATGCAACTGGGTTTGGGGCAAGCTTGAATTTAAATTTCTTGGATTCAAGTACAAGTAATAGTGAACTTTCAGGCATGTTATGTCGGTGCGCTATCGAACCTAGTGAGGTAGAGATTGATAAAGTGATTCAATTGATAGGTTCAGAGCGATGACATCAATAAAGTTTATATGTGTGCAGTCGTACAGATGAAGCTTACTCAGAAGCGTATTCTAAGTTGCAGATAAGGTGAATTGACAAAAGCCCCATGAGTTATTCGTTAACAATAGATTGATGAGTTCAGATAAAGCTCATCGCGTCAAACGACTAACCAAACCTTGTCTAAATAACAATGCCTAATAATCAATCGAATGCGCTCACCATGAGCCAAAGGAAAAAACATGATTAATATCGACGAAATTAAACCTGATATGCCCGTTGTTTGTTCAGAAGACGGCCAATTTGCTGCTGTCGATCATATGGAAGGCACTGGCTCTATTAAATTGAAGAAAGATGATGTGGGGCAGCATCATTACATTCCGGTAACCTGGGTAACATCAACAGAGGATGGAAAAGTTAAAGTGGATCGTCCGGGCGAAGAGGCGATGAAGGAGTGGTCTACCGTGTCACCCATTTTGTAAATGAATACAGGTTAATGGACCAATTTTGGCGCAAACCGCGTTGACTTCTGGGTTAAACCCTACCGGTGGAATGACATCATGTCACCGGTAGGGTTAAGTGGTTTAAAATTCCAGCAAAATTGAAGGCCTATCAAAGTATATTTCTAATACGTACATCATTTATGGATTGGCGTGATTTTTCCTGTGGCAATGAAAAGATCCGGGCAATCTACCGTAACATGGCTCCAATCACCGTCATTACTGGCGGCAACTGTTAATTTTTCAATCAATGAATGTGTTATCTCTACACTAACAGGCGGACAATCCGTTTTAGAGCGTTCCATTATGACTCGCCAAATGAGTTTGTATGTTGATCAATGTCGTTGTTACCGTGGTTATACATATCGGTGAGCATATTATTGCTTTGGGTTTTCCGCCAGTCTGATAAGCGTTCCTCCGCTTCGTCTCTATCAAACCCGAAACCCTTGCGCTTGTCTTCAAGCACTTCCAAATGGTCGTCAGTAAACCAAATCCAAAGATCTTTAATGGTGGCTATCAATGCTTTCAGGTTATTTAAAATTTGATTGTTGTTCATTTGTATACCTCAAATTTAGTCGTTGTATTAAAAACTGTATGTCAATGAACCAACACATAAGAGCCTGTTGATTATTCGAGGCGCATCATGCCAGGCGTTCATCGCATGGTTGATAAATTAAAGGCAATCACAACTATTTTCCGTCTGCTACCGAACATAGATCATTATTCCATGATGGCTGTTATTTTCGGAATGGTATATTTCTGTGCATAAAATCACCATTGCTTACTAAGCCCATCGGCCAGTCGCTGCCAATCATAAACCTCAATTGATGTCGATTTTTGCTCCCGCCAGACGGTATTTGAGGTATTCAGACACAATAAGGCCATCTGTAGAATGCAGCAGTTGCGTAACAGCTATATATTTTGTTATATAAAATAAAAATGTTTTGGTGAGTCATCTAAAAATCACCATTGGCTAGCGGTCAAATTCTGTGGCAGAAAACGAGGGTAATTTGTCATTGCACTGTATGACACAACATGTGACCATAAACCCAGTAATCCAATCTGTTTTCAGAACGGAGATCTTAATGTCATACAATCCATCAATTTCTAATTCACTTACGCAACAACCACAGCAACGCAAAATAGCGATTATTGCCTTTCCTGGTGTTGATATATTGGATCTGGCCGGTCCGATGGAAGTGTTTGCGTTCGCCAGTTTAAATATACAACAGCAGCAATTGTCCGCAAAACCGGTGTATCAAACAGAAATAATTGCCGAGAAGCCTGGCGTTATCAGCACACTGTTTGGTTTAGACATTGTGGCTCATCGGGCATACAACGACGTTAATGAGGAAATTGACACACTTTTGGTGCCCGGAAGCGCAGATATGCAAGCCATTATGCGTGATCCATTACTTCCGCGTTGGATTGCTAAAATAGCGCCTAAAGTTCGACGAATTGCTTCAATATGCAGTGGTGCATTCTTGCTGGCGGAAGCTGGTCTTTTAAAAAATCGGCATGCCACGACACACTGGTATTTTTCTAATCAACTGGCCAGTGATTATCCTGATATACATGTGGATTCCAATCGGATTTTTATCTGTGACGGAAATATTTATACGTCAGGCGGGATAACGTCTGGAATTGATCTTGCTTTAGCGCTGGTGGAAGAAGATTGGAACCGTGATTTAGCACTTAAAGTAGCTCGGTTGTTAGTGATGTTTTTACAACGGCCCGGTGGGCAGTCGCAGTTTAGTGCTTTTTTGTCCAGTAAACCGCCAAAGCGCAAGGATGTGAGTGATTTGCAAGCTTGGATTATCGACAATCCTGCTGCCGACCTAAGTGTGGAAACGCTTGCGGGTCGGCTATCAATGAGCCCCAGAAACTTTGCACGTATTTTCCTGGCGGAAACCGGGTTAACGCCAGCAAAATTTGTTGAATTAGTACGTATAGATTGTGCGCGACATTATTTGGAAAGTTCCGATCTGTCTATTGAAAGGGTAGCTGAAACAACCGGGTTTGGTGATGCTGAACGCATGCGTCGAGCATTTATACGTCATCTGGATGTAAATCCGAAAAACTATCGTTTTCGTTTTAGCACCAGACCCAATAGTAACAATCTTGACGAGGCTTATTAACGCTTAAAATCCCTACCAATTAACAGCAGGAAAATCATATGCGTATTTTATTAATTTCCTCCGCTTTTTCCGGACTCACACAACGGTTTTTCACAGAACTTGAAGATGCCGGCTTTATCGTTTCGGTTGAATTGCATTTAGGCAACTCAGGCCGGCTACTTGAAGGTGTGGCCTTGTTCAAACCGGATGTGATTTTTTGCCCATTTTTAACCCGCCGGATTCCCCAATCTCTTTATGAAAATTATCGCTGCCTTATTGTTCATCCTGGTATAAAAGGTGATCGAGGCCCTTCATCATTGGATTGGGCAATTCAGGAGCAGGTCACGGAATGGGGGGTTACGTTAATGGCCGCACAGGAAGAAATGGATTCAGGCGACATATGGGCAAGCAAAACCTTTTCGATGCGTGCAGCCACTAAAAGCAGCCTATTTTATCGCGAAGTTACACAATCCGCTGTCGATTGTTTATGGGAAGCGTTAACGTTTATAGATTCTCCCGATTTTAAGCCCGAACCTTTGGACTATTCAAAGCCATCCATAAAAGGCCAATTGAGACCGCTGATGAAGCAAGAAGTGAGAGCGATTGATTGGAAAAAACAGTCTACACGCGAGATATTGGCGCGTATCCGGGCGGCGGATGGAAGCCCAGGCGTACTTGATGACATTGATGGCAGGCCGTATTATTTGTTTAATGCTTTTGCTGAACCTAATTTAAGAGGCAGGGCAGGGGAAATTGTTGCTATGACCGATAGTGCGGTTTGTCGCGCAACCACTGATGGTGCAGTATGGATTGGTCATCTTCAACCTAAACTGGCATCAGGTGAAAAAGGTATCAAGCTGCCATCCGCGCTGATCTTAAAAGATTTGTTAAACAAAAAAACCACCGGATTATTAGGTTTAACCACTAAATCCATCCAACACATCACCATAGACTATACCGTCCCCAATAAACAACTGCCATGCCAGGAAGTATGGTATGAATTGGAGCAAGATGTCGCTTATCTGTATTTTCCATTTCATAATGGCGGTATGAGTACTCAGCAATGCCAGCTATTGCTAAAGGTATACCAGCACATCGCTACACTGCCCGTTAATGTTATTGTGTTGATGGGCGGCGAAGAGTTTTGGTCAAATGGCATTCATTTAAATTACATTGAAGCGGCCGAAAATCCGGCTGAAGAATCCTGGTTAAACATTAACGCAATTGATGACTTAATCTATCAAATTATCACGACGCTCGATAAATTAACGATTGCAGCTGTCGCTGGAAATGCGGGGGCAGGGGGAGCTATTTTGGCGCTGGCGGCAGATTTGGTATTTGCTCGCGAAGGTGTCATTTTTAACCCACATTATAAAAACATGGGCGAACTCTATGGATCAGAATACTGGACCTATTTATTACCCAAGCGGGTTGGGCATGAATTAGCTACGTCTTTGACAGAGCAACGGCTGCCAATTAGTGCAAAAAAAGCTTGGCGTATCGGCATGATTGAGAAGATGCTTGATAAACAACACAAAATCTTTATCGCACAAGTCAAACACCTGGCCAAAACCTACAGTACAGATGCTAACGGTCTTCTGAAGAGTTTAAACAATAAAGCCAAAACGCGTTGTTTTGATGAATCCATTAAGCCTCTGGCATCCTACCGGCAATTTGAACTGGCGCAAATGTATGTCAATTTTTACGGAAATGAAGCCTACCATTTGGCGCGTAAACGTTTTATCTTTAAACAAACTGGCGAATCAATCACCCCAAGCAATATTGCCATACATCGCCAATTACCCGGTGAAACCGGCAAAATTTCCTCTGGCAGCATGTATCATTTTGTATGGGATGATATTTATAAACTTGGAGACGCGTTAATTGACAAGGAACACAAGGATCTGTTTAATTTGGCTAACCAATTGATTTTATCCAGTAATCAACAAGAATTGAGTGCCAATATTGAATTACTGTATCAGCATGTGAAAGCGCATTTCGACGCCGAAGAAACTATCATGAACAATCTTAGCTATCGTGACGCTAAAAATCATATCAACGAGCACCGCGCAATGCTGGAAAAGTTAGCGTCGATCAACCATAAAATTACCCAAGAAGACTGGCATCCACAAGATATTCAAACGTTTATTGAACGGTGGGGTAAACATATTCTCTATACCGATATGCCCTTAAATGACTATATAAAAGAACCGCGAGTAGAATGTATTGGCTAACTGAATGAAGCCAATATTTCTCTATGTGATGGGTACAGAAACCGGCGTAGGCAAAAGTACTGTATGCCTGGGTTTGCTGGCGTATTTTCTTAGACAGGGTTTTAAAGCATCGCAGTTAGCTTATATTAAACCCATGACGCAATGCCTGACGCCTCAGAACGTTGCCTTATTTTGTGAAAAAAACCATATTGATTACAGAGCAACTGACGGGTTAATTTTTTCAAAAGGATTTACCCGGGATTTTATTGCAGGATTAACGCGCAATTCAGATGAATTAAAGCAGGACGTCTTGGCTAATATTAATGATATTGCACAGCACAAAGCCATAGTTATCATTGATGGCATTGGCCACCCCGCTGTTGGCAGTGTCATTGGTGTTTCAAATATAGATATTGCTTTGGCACTGGAATGCAAAGTTATTTATATAGCGCATCCGGGAATTGGTAAAACTATTGATTCAACGGTATTAAATATCACTTTTATGCAAAGCAAAGGCATTAACAAAATAGGGGTTATTTTTAATCAGTTATCTGATGAGTTAATGACAATACAACCTGATATAAACAAACGTGTTCAAGAATTATTGCCCATTATTTCACTATTGGGCTTTTTGACAAAGAACCATAAATTGGATCAACTAATTAAAAATCAATCAATTAACGAGATATCAGATTGGTTTGTCAGTTATTTAGATACAGCGTTGCTTTTAGAGTAAGGGCCTTTCAAAATAAGTCAGGCTGCATAATAAATTCGTCATTCCGGCAAGGATTGCCGGAGCCGAAGACCGCCCAAGCGAATCCAGGTTACATGGATGTAACTTTAATACCAGCTAATTTTTTTGCGAAACACTTATTGATCATCACCAAGAACATCATCGACAGTATTTGATTGAATTTATGCGTTGAAGAAAGAACTTGGCCTTGGCGCTCAAAAATCAGTTACGGGCCAGTAACTAATTGGGCAGGGCCGTGTTGCCGTTACTGAACGGTTGGCAGAATATGAGGTAAAAATGTCATTGTGTAAAAATAAAAATAGAGCGTATATTAATAATCAGTTATCAGCATGGCATGACATATTTACCGTAAATAAAGTTATGTTTTATCGCTGTTAACTTCACAGGTATGTTTCTCCAAATAGGAGTACGACAATGAACAGATTTACTATCAACTACATATGTACCGATAAATACGGGCATCATGTTATTAGAAGCGAAGAATATCTGAAGAACACAATAGATGAAGCTATTAAAATAGTTAAATCTAAATGGGCCAATTGGCAAGTTAAGGTTATATGGGCCGGCGTTTTAAAAACTGATGGCTGGCCAGGTGGTTAGTTTATTTTATAGCTTGAAAGTGGGTGACATTCCTAACCAGTCCACTCGCTTTCAAGCTGAACTTTTACTAAAAATAACCTTAAATAAAGTTTCCATTTAAATCATCTTTACTGATTAATTCGACTTTTCAGCAATTGCCAACTTGATCACTATCTTGTTTTCGTTGGGGTTAATGCTGTTAGCTGAAAGCTTTCTTACTTCCTCTTTTTTTACAGACTACCTTTAAACTGGTTTCAGGATAAATGCCCAAAGCCAATACATTCTCTTTTCATCGGATAGCTTTTAAAGCTGGTTTTAGTCTGAGGTAGGATTAATGGCTTTGATGGTGTTATCTCATTGAAGGTATTTATATACCCCAATATAAAATTGAATGCCATTAAACTTTGTTGCACATCATTGGGCAATAAAAAAGCCGCAAAGTTAGACAATCTAAAGGTTTTAGTATCTTGTCGGGCTTTATGAAACTTGAATTTGGCGCCCGAGGCTCAAACGAACTTGGCTTTTAAAGCCTTGGTAGGTAAGGGTTCGATAAAAAGTCGTAAAGGTGGTTACTGTAAAAGTTACTGCACTTAATTTCTGTGACTATTTCGGTACGAATATTATTAAAATAAAGCTTTGCTTTATCGGATCACTTAGAGTACTGTTATAAGTGTCTAGAAGACAAACTTAATTCAACTTTACAGGATGTACCGCGATAAATAACACCTTTAATCCAACTGATCAAATCCTCAGAATTACAGATGTAACTCGTTTAACTGGCCTTTCAAAGAGTTTCATTTATGAGAAATGGTCGGAAAAATCAAAGTATTTTGATAGTCAGTTCCCAAAAAGAGTCAAACTTGGACAACGTTCGATAGGTGTTCTAGCCTCAGAACTTAATTCTTGGTTGCACCAACTCGGAACGGCTGCTTAAATCAAAAACTAATTCACCTCTTTATATAAATATTTGCAAGGATGCCAATATGAACTACACAAAACCCCTGTTTTTTAACGACCTAGAAATCATTCTGGATGAGTTGCGCGATCAAATCAATGGCGGCAAGGCATACGCCCGCCGCGATGCTGAATTGCTGCTTAAACATTATAATGAAGCATTCCAAAAGCCGGATCTACTATCAAAAGGCATTTTTGATGTGCTGACTGTGGTTGCCGCTGATGAAAACACAACACAAGCTCGTATTGATGAATTACAGCGCGTTACGAGTGCTCTTTATCAAGACATGATAGCCAGAGAGCGAGGCAAGTGTGCAGCCAGCAAGGTTACTCGGTTGGCAGTAGTCTAAATTAAATATTAGGCCGCTGCCCAAACAGCGGCCTTCAATCAATCATTGAGCAAGGACGTTCATGAACATTTTACAGCAAACGGCTAATTCAAGCCAAATAATACCCTCAATTGCGGCAAGTGATTTGCCAGTGACTTATACCAGAATCACCACACAAGACATTGTGGCAAAAACTTATCAATTGGTAAACGGGTCTATTAACAAAACACCTGCAGCACAGACCTATCGGGCAAAAGCGACAAAAACAAAACTACCTTTTAAACAATTTTGTGAAAGCTTGAACGGTGCCGATAGTTACACAGCAGCTTGTTACGGCGTAACATCCGATAATTTGCCAGATGAGCTTCAAATCGTAACTAAAGCTTCAGGAAAAAGAGATCCTGAAAATGGTGTAGTAACGCGCACTAAATTGGATTTTAGCTATTCTGTGGATGTGCCTGCTGTGGTTATGTTCGATCACGATTTCAGCAGTTATGGTCAATCATTTACACCAAGTGAATTGATCAAAACTCTAAGTGACATACATCCTCAATTTGCTGATGCAGCTAAGTGTTCTAGAGGTTCGATAAGCTCCGGTATTCACCTAACTAATGAGCAGCCAAAGTCTGGAAATGGTTTCCATATTTATGCAGCGGCGGCGAATGGATGGGATGTACCGCGATATTTGAAACTAATGTGTGATTATTTGTGGCTCAAAGGTCATGGTTTTATTGCATTGAGCGCCAGCGGTGCAATGCTGGAGAGATGTCCTTTGGATGCTGCTGTTGGTGCAGCAGAACGTTATGATTTTATCGGCAAACCCGTGATTTTGGGTGAAGGGATCGAATATAGCCAGCCAGAAACGGTTTACATTGATGGCACTTTTTTGGATACTTCGAGCTTGCCGGATTTAACTGCAGCACAACTGGAAGAGCTGAACCGGCTTAAGATCAACGCCAAAGAGGTCATTAAACCACTAGCCAAGAAAAAAGCGAGGGTTTGGGCTGGCGCTGAGGTACAAAAACGAGTTGCCAAGGGCGTTACCGAGGCAAAAGCGAAAGCTGATGTGAGTAAGCTTTTAACTGGTGCCTGCGTTAACCTGGACAATGATTTTGTGTTGGAATTTGCCAGTCTGGGAGTCGTCAGCGTGGCTGAAGTGTTAGCCGATTCTGGCAAGTTTGATGGTGAACCTTTGGCTGATCCTGTCGAGGGTGTTGGTTACGGCACAACAACCGCTAAGTTTTATTGGAATGACGGCAAGCCGGTAATCAATAGTCATGCTCACGGTGGTGTGAAATATTTCTTGCCGGTTGTTGAGGCTGATTGGCAAACTGCTTATGATCAAAATGCGGCTGAATTTAACAAGTCATGCGCGCTTGTGGTTGTTGGTGGTAAAACTATGGTTATGCGGCGTGAATCTGATGATGTTGCTGAGGGTATAGGGCATTATAGTTTTGTAGCGCCTAAGCAATTAAGCCTCGTGTATGCAAACCGGAAAATTCAGGTAGCGCCCAAAAGAAGCGCAAACATTTTTGATGCGTGGATGCACCACCCAGATTCTAAATCTTACACGGGCGGTGTTATCTTTATGCCGGGAGGTCGCAGCGTTCCTGATAACTACTTGAACCTATGGGAAGGGTTCGCAGTTGAACCATTGCAGAATGATGCACTTTTAGAGAGGATATTCCACCATATTTATACAGTCATTTGTGATAGCAATACTGTGATGTTTGAATATTGTCTCAACTGGATAGCGTACACCTTTCAATATCCAGAAAAACAAATTGGTTCAGCGCTTGTCGTCAGAGGATTGAAAGGAGCAGGTAAAAGCTCGATCTTTACTTTCTTGCGCAAAATGTGGGGACGACACGGCTTGCATATTACCAACCCTCAACACTTGGTAGGTAAATTTAATGCTCACCTGATGTACGGCTGTTTTATCCACGCTGATGAGGCTTTTTTTTCTAAAGATTTACAGCACGAAGGCGTGTTAAAAGCGCTGATAACTGAGCAGAATATAATGGTTGAATGCAAAGGTTTAGATGCTTTCCAGCGACCTAACTTTGCGAAGGTCGTTATGACCACAAATGCTGATGCGGCAGTGCCTGCGAGCCGTGATGAGCGCAGATATTGTGTATTTGATGCCGCAAACACTTACCTTGGTAACCGTGAATACTTCAATGCTTTGCTGGCTGATTGTGATTCTAAAGAGGTTCAGGCGGCGTTTTTGTATGCAATGTTGAATCGTGACGTATCGAACTGGCACAGTGGCAACATACCCGATTCAATTGGTTTACGAGCACAGCGCTACCATTCTATGAATAGTGTTCAAAAATGGCTAGTAGATGGCCTTGTGAATGGTGCTTTTCACGGTCGAGGTGATGTTTGGTTGGAAACGCTGGGTACTAGTGAGCTGTTTGATTGTTATAACGCTTACTGTGATGCCTCAAAAACAAGTGAACATAGACGTTTTGCGCTAGCTCCGTTTAGTAAATACCTATCTCAACTGTTCACAAAAAACTGTCATGCTGGTGGGAGAGGTAAGCGAGGCTTTGTTTTTGGTGATTTGGTTATGGCAACGCTAGCTTTTGAGGCTTATGAAAAGGTAAATCTTGAGGAGCTGACAAGCTAAACCTGCTCCACCTGCTCCACACCTGCTCCATATTCAATACTATTAACCTATTGTTTTATATATATTAATTAGATATGGAGCAGTGGAGCAGGTGGAGCAGGCATTACGCGCATGAGAGACATTTAAAATATTTTATAGGTGGGTTGCAATAAATTTACATATTTGTTTGTATAGCAATTTAGGGTGCTACAAGCGCTCCACCTGCTCCACCCTTATAAATCAAGGCTTACAGAGCATTTGATTGATAATTTAACCGCTACAACGCGCTACAAGGCGCTCCACATTTAAACGAGGTAAAGGTATGGAAACCAACTCAACCCGAAAAAACCGAGCAATCACAGCGTTAAGACGCGACATTATCATCACAAGGTTGGCGACAGGTGAATCTGTCGCCAATGTAGCTCGCGAGCTGGGATTGAATGCAACTCACGTCCATGATTGGCTGAGAAGTGATTTGGGTGTTGCGCGCTTGGAATCAAGCTTAGACGAATCAAGGCGAATCCTTGAGGCTAGATTGCCAATCTTGATCACAAAAAGCTTGGACATTTTAGAGAGTGCATTAGATTCGCCTTTTATGTCGAGTGGCAAACTGACCGCTGTTAAGCTGACACTACAAGCGGTGACTAGATTGAGCAAGTCAAAGCAACCTTGCTCAGAATGTGAGGCTCGTGTGGTTGATAGCCAGTGATTTTATATTTGGGTTGTGGTGGCAATGCTTCTTTGCAAGTGCCGTTAACCCCGCCGTCCATAGCAGTTGCACTGCAATAAAAAGTTTTACCCCTGCATTTAGCTGTCCAGGTGCCTTGAAAAAGCCCCTTTTGGCGATCAACTACCTCTATTTCATCAGCTGGGCAGCCAATCAGCCCAGCTGTCAACCTAGGTGCATTAGTACATCCAATCAAGAACAAACTTAACGTTACTACTTTCCACATATCAGGTAAGCCTTTTGATAATACAAAAGGTTTCAACTAATAACACATAAATCGAAAAAACCAAAAAATTTGCTGAGTATCACTATTGATACCATACTGAATGTGGGGTATATAAGTACGGACGGGGTCAACGTATGATGAAGCTGTGGTCGAAGAGATCACACTTAACAAACGTAATTCAACCTGGAGTACAACCATGAGCGCACAAGTAAAAGCACAATCAGTTACCGGAACTCAACCAATCGAAATTATGGTTGATCGATTTGTCGATCTTTCAAATCAATTAGCATTTTTAGATGACTTGGTTGCAGAACGTGACCGCTTAAGAAAGCTGTTAGCCATTCATGCAGACAGCATCGGGAATGGCCAAATCAAGATCTCAGGATTCAGCAGCTATGTGGTTTTTTCAAAAGCACCAACAATGCGAACCATTCGAGACATTGGAAAGTTTCTTGAGGTTGTTGGAATAAGTGCCTTTATCGATTCTGTCAGTGTTTCAACAACAAAAGCTGACAAACTTTTGAACGAATCACAAAAAGTTTCTTTGTTCGTAGAAAGCCCGGGATCAAGAAGACTTAAAGATTTTGGTGAAATAGTGCGGGCTGTGCCACCGAGAGCAGGTGCCGAGCTGTTCAATTTCTTGGTCGGACTAAGTAGTCCGACCAAGTAACCAAAGCCTTGCCTCAAAGGCACCTCAACCTCACATCGATGACTTGCTGCCCAACGATGTGAGGTTTAAACCAACACAATTGCTGCTGTATTGGCTGGTTGAACATACTAGGTTTGCTGCCAAAGTATCCGGTTTTTTGCTTTAAGCCTCAACCGTGCGGCCTATTTTATAGGCTTCTATCAACCAGTCAATGCGGTCAGTTAACATGTGTTAATCGAACGGAGAAATAAAATATGTCTGATTATTGAAACAATTCAAGCAAGCCCTTACAAACATTTGCGGATGGTGCCAGCGCGCCAGCAGATTAAGCTAGGTAATTCAATTGGTTATGTTGTCGAGGGTCTAGTGTCTCGATGCTTAACTGTTAGTGAAAATGGTGGTCACGAGGGCGTTGTTGCCTTGAATGTTTATACGGAAAACAGCCTGCTTGGGCCGGTTGATGGTGGTCAGTGGTACTTTTCAGAGCGGCCAGTGTATCTGGCATCCTTAACAACCAATCACCTACCTAGTGGTTGGGAATCGGCCTTGCCAGACGAGAAAGAACTATTATTAAAATGTTTGCTGATGGCACATGCCCGGGGTGAAGAGCGGTTGCATTTTGCGCTTAAGAAATTATCAGAACTCGGCATTATTAGACCTGGAATTAAGAGCGGTCTCGATTTGGGTAAGCATGGCAGGGCACCTATAGGCACTTTGGGATTGGTGGCTAAGCTGGCAGGCCTGAGCTTGGGTTCAGTCTGTCGCTTGATGAAAGAAAGTAAGGCTGGTTAGTAAAAAAAAGCTGGCGCTGCTCTTTAACAATTATGTTGTGAATTATTACCACAAAAATTTTAGAGTAACTGTGTTAGGCTTTGCGGCCGTATAATCACAACGACACAAGGCTAAATATGAGAAACATGCTATTAATTACACTCCTAGCGAGTGCCAGTAGCTCGGCATTTGCAGCAACTGTTAATACAGATATTGCTTTAAATGTTACTGCTACGGCGATTGGGCATCAATTCACACCAAGCTACACTGTTGATTATTTAACTGGCTCGAGCTACGGAGCAGTCACGATACCACCTTTCAGCGCGAACCTTTCACAATTGAACAACTTTTCTCTAACTGTTTCAGCCCCAAGTGGGTATGATTTTCTAGTTCATTCTGCTGGGAATAGTACTGGCATGGTCTTAAGTTACACAACATCATGGATTGCATCGGGCTGGAATGGGGGGTTAACCGATTACACTATGCCGACAGTATCTTTCAATGGGGCCGCGGTTCCGGCTTGGTATAATGACACCACAAGCCTAACAATTGATAAAGATGGTAACGGAGTCAATATAGATGGTGGCTTGTTCTGGATGTGGCAAACTGATTTTAGATTTTCGTCGGTTACAATATCTGCAAATCTTTCATCTTTTAATGGAAGGAATTATTCAAATCTGAATTTTCCGACATCTAACCAAGCAATTAGGTTTTTAAATGTTTTGCCAAATGGTACAAGGGTAGATCCAGGTGCGTCAGTAATTTTAGTACCTAAAGCTGTACCATTGCCACCATCAATCCTGCTGTTTATGTCTAGCCTCATGTTGCCATTGATGAGTTCATTTAGGAAACGTCCAGTATTAGAAGGGTAGTGTGGTTTAATTCGCTGGGGCTGAGCCGGTATTAACCGGCTTCTCTTTTGAAGGCTATAACCTGAGCGCCAGCCTTCAGCCCGTCAAGATAATCAGCCCAAACTTGCATCATTTTATGGCGTTCTGCCAAGTGCGCTGTTCTGTTGTAGGCTGTGCCGTTGGGATCTTTAACAGCGTGGGCTAATTGATGTTCGATAAAATCAGTCCTGAATTTTAGCACTTCATCAAGTATGGTTCTAGCCATAGCCCTGAAGCCGTGTATGGTCATTTCTGACTTTTCAATCCCCATGCGGCGAAGGGCTGCCAACAAAGCAACGTCAGACATGGCACGGGAGCCGTTAGGCGTTCTGGCTGACGGGAAAACATAACGGCCGTGGCCTGTTAATGGCTTTATGTTGCTCAGAATTTCAACGGCTTGTAATGATAATGGTACAATATGGTCTACTTTTGTTTTAGTAACCAGAAAGCGCCATTCTTTGGCTTCGAGGTCAATGTGCGCCCACTCTGCCTGACGAAGCTCACCAGGACGAACAAAAACTAAAGGAGCAAGCAGAAGGGCGGATTTAACAATAAACGAGCCGCTGTAAGCATCTATGGCCCTTAACAGTTGAGCGACTTGGCTCGGTTCAGTCATGGCTGAGAAGTTGCCGCTTTTGAAGCTGTCTAATGATCCTTTGAGATCTCTGGTGATGTCCATCTTAGCCAGATCTTTAGAGTAAGCATACCGAAATATTTGTCCACAAATACGCATTGCCCTATGGGCTGATTCTACAGCGCCTCTGTCTTGGATGCGCTCAATAACTTTGAGTAGTTCTGGCCCTTCAATCTCGGCCATAGGGCGGCTGCCTAACCATGGATATAAGTCATTCTTTAAAAGACTAGTAACTCGTGTCTTATGACTGGGAGACATATCTAACATTTTGGCTTGAAACCATTTAGTTGCTATGAATTCAAAGCTACCAGCAATAGCTAAGCCCTCAGCTAATCGCTTTTGATTTTCTATTTCCAGTAACTGAGTAGCTTTATTGTCCTTTCTAATAGAGCTTGGATCCACACCGTTGGCAACATTGGAGCGGGCTGCTTCAGCTTTCCGTCTGGCATCCGCTAAGCCTGTAGAAGGGTAGACACCTAATGATAAGGTTTTTCTTTTTGATGCAATGGTGTAGTCGAGTCGCCACCATTTAGCACCATTCGGTTTAACCAGGAGATACAAGCCACCACCATCGTTAAGACGCTTATCCTTATCGTCAGGTTTGGCGTTGCGTAGTGTAACATCAAGTAGTAATTCCTTAGCCATTGCAGTAACTTTGAGTGCGGTAACAGTGAAAAGTAACTATTACTGTAATAGTTACTGCGAAAGTTGTCCACTGTTACTGGTTTTTATCGTACTTCATTGGACGAATGAAACTAGCAAAGTTAGATAATCTAAAGGTTTTAGTATCTTGTCGGGCTTTATAAAACTTGAATTTGGCGCCCCGAGGCGGATTCGAACCACCGGCCTGTCCCTTAGGAGGGGACCGCTCTATCCTACTGAGCTATCGGGGCAAATGATGGATATTGTAACATGGCTTGCATTTTTAATCCTTTCGAAGTTTTCGGATTTGTTCCCTTTCCAGGGCAGAGACATAGCGGTCGAGAATTTTTTGGTCGTGAGCGGATAGATTATGAAAATAGCCGCCAACTTGGCGGTATTGGCCTAAGTTAGTGGTTTTTTTTAAAGTCCGGACAGATAAATCAAAGGTTAGTAACAGTTCAGAGGATAACTTAATTTGGCAGTCTTTTAACGTGTCACCTCGGCTAAGAATATCTGTTAAAGATGTGCAATAAATACTGATGCCTCCTCTGGAGAAGTCGGTAACGTACCCTCTGATTGACCTATTGCTGGTAGCTATGGTGCCTTGAAAACTAACGCTGTTTGGTGCGGTGGCAATTCTGGGTGAGGCTCGTTGCTGCGGGTAATAGATATATTTTGGCAGTGTGGTTATCAGGTGTTCAGGTTCGTTGTTTTTATCCGAGTTTATTAGAGCAAGCTTACACGAAAGTTGCACGCCGTTAATTAGCGCCGTCAACTTTAATTCGCCACTAGTCAGTAATTTATTATTGCCGTAAGCGGGTGATAGCTTGTCAATAATCAATGAGTTATCGTCGGGTTGAATATCTAGTATTGATGTGTAAAACGTTTCTGTGGAGTTATTTAAATTTACTGAACATAACGGTATGGCCGTCATCACTTGTTGCAGTAATTTAATTATTTTGCTGGGATTGGTGACAAAGTTGGGGTTTAGTGCAATTTCGGCAAAATCTGCCTCATCAGGGTCAAATTTGTTTTTTTCAGTCAGTGAGGTAAGCAATTTGCGAAGTTTGCCTAGCATAGTAACGAGCCTTCGGCGTCAGTTATGCGGAAAGTAAGCTGCGCATAATGGTATGACCGTGGCTTGTGCCGTCACGCCCATAAGTGCTGGCGGATAGTGGCTGACCTTTTAAAATTTGTAATGCTCGCTGGTTATGCAACATCAACAGGTTGATGGACATGCCGTTCTGTTCATTCAATTGTCGACATTCGGTCGATAAGGTCTTGATTTTCTGCCACAAACTGCTGGCGTTTTCAATTTCAAAGCCGGATTTTTCAGCTAGCTTAAAGTAATCTTGTATGCCTTCATCTGTGCTTGGCAAGTTTTGTATGGACAGGGTTTTATTCAGTTGTTGATTATTGTGTTCTAATTGCTTAACCAGTTGTTGCTTGGTGGCGGCAATGTCTGCTAATGTTTCTGGGATTGCGCTGCTTAGCAAGGCCTCAGCTTCCAGGCTGATTTGTTGATGCAGGCGTTCTATCAATTCCAGTGCATCAGCAATCAGCACTTCTGTTTGAGGATAATTTATAGAGTCAGTTATCATGAGCTGTTATCTGTATGCAATGATTTATCAAGCTGAATCATTTTTTGGGCGATTTTGTCAGCATTGATTGTATAACTGCCGTCTGCAATCGCTTTTTTGATTTTTGCGACCCGTTCAGCATCAACAGGCGCGCCTTCAGATGATCCAATAGTTTTCTTTATTTCTTGCGCAGCGCTGGTAATCGCAACCGTGTCCTTTTGTATGCTGTTGTTATCATTTACCTTTTTTCCGCTATCAAGTTCACTTTTAGCAGTGGTTTTAATAGTCGGTAGATCATGCTTTCTACCTGAAATTGAGTCGATAGCCATGTCAAATTCCCCAGTCGGTGAAGTACTGTAATGATTATCGGCAGTGTAGCAAAAAACTTTAGCATTTTTAGTAATCTATTTTCGTTAATTTACGTTAACCAACCCACCATCTAATACCGTTGCATTTATGATGCGGTTTGATGAGATGTTTTTAATGCGTATTCTTTGGCCTTTAACGCCATCCATCATTGCTAATCCGTCCATTTTGATCGTAAACATTTCGCGGTTGCTGGTGATTACTACCTTATCGCCCCGTTTAATTAATTTAGGCTCGCTAAAATATCTTAGGCTCAGTATAGTTCCAACTGAAAGTTGCCGTGTGGCCTGTTTGCGATCTATTTTTTCGAACTGGCTAACAAAATCATCATGTAACGTAGATACGTCTCGTTTTTCTGATGTTACATGCTGTGGGGTGACTATTTCTCCGCGTTGTATAGGTTCAGCTAATACTAAAACCTCCTGATAAACTTTGACCAAAGCCGTGGTAAAAATTTGCCATTTTTTTTCGCCATTACAACGCACGCCAATTGAGTTTCTTCCAGCTTTTAACACATTGATGGGCGAAAATATTTCCAGTGGTTCTTGGCATTCCGGTAGTTTTAGTTGTGCATCAATTGGCATTAGCTGAATTTCGAATTCGCCGGGTAAGCTCATGGTGTTGGTAATAAAATCCGTAACAGCAGCTGTGATGGCTTGTGGCGATTGTACGGCTGGTTCTGCACTGCTGGCTGTGTTCGATAAAAGCAGTTGAAGTATACAAATTAATAAATTTTTCCACATATTGGCATGCCGATATTTTGACTATTGCTAAGAGGCAAGCATTAATTGTGCCGAATTTGCTTTAGCTGACTAGGGTTTTATTAAAAATTTGGCTTAATCGGCGTTTTTTAGGGGAGGACTGGGGGATATTGCTTGATATGGCGGATTTAAAACAGCCCGCTGAATAAAGGATTCAAATCCAGCGGGCTGATTTTAATGAAACAAGGTATGCGGAGGTTATGATTCTTCAGTGTTGATTAGGCTATCTCTAAGTCAGCATTGAAATTGTTTATCGACCTCTGATTATTGGCCCATAATTCGGATACTGTCCATAATAGCTACCTGGTGGATAGTATGGATAACCATAAAATGAGTTATAGCCAACTCCGCCAAATCGTCCCGCACCGCTAAATCTATCGTAATAACCATAGCTTTGATCTCTGGGTTGCCAAAGTTGGATGGTTGTGGCGGAAACTTGGGGTAGCTTTAGCGTTTTACGGTCAATGGTAACGTCAATGTCCCCAACCAGGGTGCCTGCTAAGGTAATTTCCAGGTTTTTGGTATAAATGGCGGGGTCGAACAGTGTTGGTGATCTGACCACGAAGCGTCCGCTAGGTGTTGATTCCAGTACCGGTCTGCCATAGGAGTTTAGTGGATAATAAAGGATTTGTAGTTGGCTGAATGTTTGTTCGTTTTGCACGTCAACAATCAAGCCACCCCAGCGCACTGGAGCGCCTTTAAAACTGTTTATACTCTGAATAGCCTGAGTATAGGAAATATCATAATCAGGTGGATTCTGGATTGCTGTCGGAATATTGGCGCAGCCAGAAATTAACAAACTGATGGTAAGTAGAAGCCATTTCATCGTAGATACTCGTTATTAATAAAAATCGATAGGCGATGCTGCCAACAATCATGTTAGATGTTGTTGAGAATGCAGCGCTCTCGCCCACTAACACTAAGACCTTGACTAACTCAGCTAATTCCGTTAGCTCTAAATTAATCCGGTTTTGGGTTGGTGGATGCAGATCAATTATTAATGCTTTTCGAATGAATACGGGCTTAATGTCTCATTCGTCAATATGGATATTGTATTTTTCAAACAATGAGTACAGTGTAGGACGGGTAACACCTAACAACTTTGCTGCGTTGGAAATGTTATTTCGCGAATAGGCTAATGCACGTTTGATTGCGATGGTTTCAGCTTCTTCTCGGACCATTTTTAGATTAAGTGGAATGGAGTCGTCTATATTTTGCTGCAATTCCAAATCATCAAAGCCAATGATATTGTCATCGGACATAATGACGGCCCGTTTGATTTTATTTTCCAGCTCGCGAATATTTCCTGGCCATTGATAGCTTTCAATGGCTTTGCTAGCTTCTTTGCTAAAACCTTTGATTTTTTTATTATGTAATTCGGAAAATCGTCTTAAAAAAGCCGTAGCAATGGTTATCGCATCACCTTCACGATCTCGAAGTGCTGGGATGTTGATGGTAACTTCGCTGATTCGATAATACAAATCGCTACGAAAACGGCCTTGGTCAATTAATATCTGTAAATTTTGATGCGTCGCGCAAATAATCCGAACATCCACAGGGATTTCGGTTCTGCCGCCAATGCGTTCGATGGTTCGCTCCTGGATAAATCGCAATAGTTTTGATTGCAATGAAAAAGGCAGGTCACCAATTTCGTCTAAAAAGAAAGTGCCATTGTTGGCGTATTCAATTTTACCTTTGGTTTGTTGCGCGGCGCCCGTAAAAGCGCCTTTTTCATAACCAAACAACTCACTTTCCAATAAGTTTTCTGGTATGGCGGCGCAATTGACGGCGATAAAGGCTTTGTTTGCTCTATCACTTAGAGCATGTATGGCTTTTGCCATCACTTCCTTACCTGTACCGCTTTCACCTAGCAATAAAGTGCTGATGTTGGTTGGGGCAATTTTTTCTACAATCCGCGACAGATCCTGCATTTTTTTGCTGGATGCAATAACGCCGATCAGAGGTTCGGAAGTTTTTTGCTGTAGGCGGTGGTAATCTTTTTCAAGCGCGCTGAGTTTAAAAGCCCGTTCTATGATTAAATTTAATTTATCGACATCAATCGGTTTTTGATAAAAGTCATAAGCACCACGGGCAACGGCACTGATGGCGTTTTCACGATCATCATTGCCTGTGACTACAATCACCTTAGTTGACGGGGCAAGCTCTAAAATTTCTTTTAACGTCTCCAATCCTTCGCTGGCATTTGTCGGGTCTGGCGGCAAACCTAAATCTAATGTAACAACCGCGGGCATATAGCGTCTTATCGCAGTAACGGCATCGGTACGGTTACCAACAATCACAGTTTCGTAGTTTTCAAAGCTCCATTTAAACTGTTTTTGTAAGCCGGGATCATCTTCCACAACAAGCAAAACTCTTTTGTCTTCCAACTTTCTATCCTCTGGTTTAATGCGTCGATGTTGTAAATGTTAGTTGAGTTTAGATACTTTTTTGTGGAAAGTAGTAAAAAATACAGACATAAAAAAACTCAAAATGTAAAAAATTTTAACAACATCACAAATACTTTAGTTATTCGCTAATTAACGGGAGGCTAATGATGAATGTTGAACCTTCTCCCGGGCAGCTTTCTACATCAATTTGCCCTGAATGCTTAAGGATATAGTCTCTGGCCTCGTAAACACCTATACCCATACCTGCATTCCCCTTGGTGGTGTCAAAGGGCTTAAACAGGCGCTCTGAAATAAACTTGGTATCCATACCACAGCCGTTGTCGATAATTTTAATGATGGCATGACTGTCGTTTCTGTTTAAAACCAGCTTGACCATACCATTTTCTTCGGTGGCATCTTGGGCGTTTTGTACCAAATGACCCAATATGGCAACCATTTTTTCTTTCTCACCAAATACGTCAATTTTTTCCTGGCTGATTTCAATTTGCAAGGGTGGTTTGTTGCCTGCCTGTTGAATAACGACATCGCCAACAATATCCGCCAAATTAATGATCGTTTTTATGTCATTATTACTGGTACCTTTTTTTAACTGCGCCAGTAGGTATTCAATTTTATCGACTACATTTTCCAGGGTCTCAATGGAATCGTCGATAAAAGCCGGGTTGTGTTTATGCTTGGTCGAGTTTCTGACGATCAATGAAATTTGAGCGACCAGGTTTTTCATGTCATGTACCAAATAGGCAGACAGCCGGTTGTATGCTTCAAATTGTCTGGATCGTGACAAGGCGTCACTGGCGTGGCTGAGTGCGAGTGCATTTGTAAGCTGCATGCCAACGGTTTTCAACAGGTCATGATCTTCCCAATTTAGTTTGCGCGGGACCATCGATTGCGTTAACACTACAAAAGCTTCCAGTTCATTTTGCCGAAATAGCGGGATAATTAGCCAGACACTTTTGGTTTGCTTATACCAGGGTAGTAGATCAACATCGCTATAAACTTCGGGCGCATTAAAAAACTCTACAAAATCTATAACCCATTGTTTATCAGTTAAAAATTTTATTAACGAGTCATTGGCGTTAACGATTTGGGGGGCGTTAAAGCCTAAGTTGCTTTCTTCAGCCAGATAAAAACTGCCCTGTTCATTTTTTAGCCATAAACCTCCGCCTGAGCTGTCCACCAGTTGGGCCATGGTTTTGATAATAAAACCAGACAATTCGCTTATCGAGCCCAGTTGGGCAATGGTTTTGCTCAGCTTAATCCATTCATCTCGATAGTCGTAACGGTAATGGAAAAAGTGCTTATTGAAGTAAACTTTTGCCAATGCCCTGACTTTGCCGGAAGCAAATAGCGCAAATAACAAGAGCAGGGCTAAAAATATAAAAAATATCTGCGCTACTTCACCCCAGTTACCGCCAAAATCACGAATATAAAACCCAGCCAATGACATCATGATCAGATACAGGCCTGTACCAAAAAGTATGGTGGTATGGAAAACTAATTTTCTTGATACTGTGACTTTAGAAGCCTCGTTTACTTGTAACCGAAAGCTTGAAATTGCCAGTAAAGGCACCACTAAAGCGTTAAGGAAACCGCGAGAATTCCAGAGCGAGGAGTCCAGCTTGGCAAACAACAAAGATTTGCTGTAGACAATAAAATCAACAATAAATAATGCACCCAAACCCAAGCAGATGAATTTAATGTTCCAACGCTGTTCTAACGTGGTATTTCTGTATGTTTGCTCTACCAGGACAAGTCCGATTATAGAAAATGCAACATGGGCAAACAGTCGAATATCCTGACCGAAAAACTGTTGTAAGGCATAGCGGAAATCGGCGTAGACTTCGAGGGTGAATATAAAAAATGTGGCGATAGTTAAAGCGATGGCTAGTTTGGATTTAGCCAGAATTGCGTAGTTGCTGTTGTAGAGTTGTTGCGAGATTAAGGTGCTTAATAACAAAAACCAGGCGGCATTTCTTATTGTTTCAAAAGATAAAATTTCAGATGTGAATAGTTCGTTATTTACTATTGCTAATGTGGTGTAGCCAGCCCAGCCAATTGAAAAAAGCGTTGCAACGATGAATGAAGGCGCTTGTGGGTTGGTCTTGATCCGGCTCAGGAGCAGCGGGAGCAGTAAAATGTATGCGATAGTTGCAGTTAAGTAACTGTAAAAGCTGTAGTTTTCCATTAAAATTGTCTGTTAAAAATCAAGGTTGTCAAAAACCTTAAGGTTAAGCATTTTTAGCAGCACTAAAGCGTTTGACTATGGTTTTAACGATGTTGCAAAACATCTTAATGGGTGCTGCTGACGTTGGTAATTAAGTTTGCCGGCCCTGAATTGAGAAAGACGACTTTATTTCGGCCCTGATGTTTAGCCTGATACATGGCTTGGTCGGCATCCTGAATCATGTCTGTGTAATGAATAAATCGATTATTATACATGGATACGCCGATACTTGCTGTGAGTGCAAGATTTTGAAAGCGAGGTTGCAAGTCTATTCCGCGCCGTTCTATCTCTCCTCGAATACGTTCGGCATAGTTTATCGCGGTGTGACTATCTATATCCTTAAGCACAAACAAAAATTCCTCTCCACCGTACCGGGCAATAAAATCATAGGGTCTGGTGACGCTACGCAATATTTCGGCCACAATTTTTAGGGCATCGTCCCCCGCTTGATGCCCACAAGCATCATTCAGTCGTTTAAAGTTGTCAATATCTACAAAACCTACCGCAAAATTGAGTTTTTGAGTAGGTATTTGTTGAAATAGCTGGGCTAAAAAATCATCAATCATCCTTTTGTTAAATAACTTGGTTAGCGGATCCAGTTGAGCGCGTTTTTTTTCAATCTCATATTGACGTGCGTGTGTGATGGCGATACTCAATTCAGTTGCAATAGGCGTTAGTTCTGAAAGATATTGCTGTTTGATGATTCGCTTTGAGGCTACGTTGTCCGTATAAAGCACAGCTACAAGGCGATCTTGATGTGTTAATGGAAAAACCATGCATTCAAGAACATTGAGCTCTTTAAGCAGCGCCAATTTGCTTTTCATGTGTTTATTGATGAGTAACGGGGTCTTTTCGCGGGCACAGCTTAACAGTTGACTAGAAATTGCTTCAACATCAACATCGGCCCATTGAAAAGCCGGTGGTACGCTCGATTTTTGTAACCAATGCCAGGGAACCAAACAGCGTTTTCGAGGATCGATGCCGAAGAGCATTGTTCTGTCAAAATCAAAATGAGTTTGTATGGCTTCCAGTGTTTTAGGGATAAATTCGTTTGGATCCAGGCTCTGATGAGGCAGGGTTAAATGCGCTAAAAAATTGCGATCGGGTTCATTATTGTCGAGGGGTTGTTCCAGAGTTGTCAGTGGAATGGTATTGAAAAAACTTTTTACCAGGGCCGCTCTCAGCTTATCCGGGCTAGGAAACTCAATGCCATAAAACTCCTGGGTGTGTTCCATTTCCTTGTCAACTTTTCTTAACAAATAGTCAAGATCGAGTTGATTAATATCGATGGTATTTAAAATTGACTGATCCAATATCGGCTGATAATCAATTAACGCGGCACCTATGCCTTGCATCCAGGCGATATAGTTGGCAAGTGCGACAATTGCTATTTCAATTTTAAAATCGGATTGTATTAGCAATCGATTATTGCTGCCAACGACAGCAATAATCGATTGCGGCAATTGCCAATCCTGACAAAAAGCTGCGCCAATGTCAGAATGTGTTATGCCAAAAAAGTCACGTTCATGCTGTTCGGTTATCGGCGTCGTAAAATTTTCAGCTGCTAGAATAAAGTCGCTGTACGTAGCTTTACCGTATGTTTCTAAAACTATTTTGCCAATATCGTGCAGTAACCCCGCTGTATAAACTAAATCAGGATCAGGTTGCTTTAAAGCAATCGCCATCTCTTTGCTTAAGGTGGCAACGAACAAACAATGTTGCCAGAAGTTTTGCAGATTAAATTGGGTATTGGCTGTTTTGCTGACTATTTTTTGATAAAACAGCTGGCTTAAGGCAATCTGTCGAACGGCAGAAAAACCCAGCAAATTAACCGCTCTGTGGATGCAAGTGATTGTATAGGGCAATCCATATCGAGCAGAATTGACCAGGCTAAGTACTTTTATGGCCAGTGCGGGTTCGGTTTCAATTAATTGTGCTAAATCTTTGATCATGGCGTTTTCATCATCAGCCAGTTTTAGCAATTTGACTGCAACAGAAGGCACAACTCTCAGGTTTTTAACTTCTCCTTTAAGTGCGTTTTGGACGGCGGTCCTCAAACATAAATCAGTCATTTCGTTGGCCTTGTGTGCATTAAACTTCGTAACTACTACCATCAGGATAATGAAACGGGGCGGGAATTTCCGAGAACTATTTAACACAAGCCTATTGTTTATTGTGGTTTTTGATTTAAAAAACAGATAATTCAACTACTTTGGACGTTTGCGTAAGAAAGTGCTGACAGGCCAAGTTAAAAATTAAACTTTTTTTCTGGGCGGGCAATAAATTTAATTAAGAATTTATGCCGCCAAACTGGAATTGAAGTGCTGAATCGGTAAAGTTTTTGTCGTATAGATATTAACCGACTGGATTTTATTACATTGAGCCTTTAGTGATTATAAAACAGTAGCTTAAATTCTCTTGGTCTTTGTAAAAAAATATATCCCTAGTAAAAAACTGGCAATTATTAAGCAAGGCCAAAAATTTTTTTATTTATAGTTTTGACACGACACCTTGTCTCATGATAAAAATTACATTGTCGTTTACAAAATAAATCGACACCCAGTCTGAAACATGTGTTTTCAGGTTGCTCCTTATTTTTAAGGAGAGGGGATAAAAATTACTAATAACTATAGAGGATTTTAAAATGGCTGAAGAACAAGAAAAAGATTATTTCTGGGCATACATCGGTGGTTTGATTGTAGTTACAATTATCCTAGTATTTATGTTAAAAGCTGACGAAACTAAGCATTTACAAAGTGGTACTGTTCAACAACTACAATCTGAAACTTTCAGCAATGTAGACAAAAGAAAAACTCGTAACGACGCTTCTGCTTCTGCTATATCAGGTAAATAAAATACCTACATCCCTCGCTGCCTAGCGGCGAGGGTTTTAGCTATCAGGTTTTACAATCGCTTTACCCCATCATTTGTTTTTCTTTCTCTTCTAACTCCAACTTATCCTCAATCATCTTCACTTTTTTGATCAATTCCGGCAATTTGCTGATTGCAATGTGTTCTTTGTAAGCAACCTTCTTGTCTTTAGCTGGACTGCCAAAAACTTGAGCTCCGGCTTCTATGTTACCTGCAACACCAGAACGCGCCATCACCACTGCACCTTTGCCAATGGTTACATGGTCTGCAATGCCAGCACTGCCCGCTAAAATAACATAATCGTCAATATGGCAGGAGCCGGACACACCGGTTTGTCCGCACATAATCACATGCTTGCCTACTTTGTTGTTATGACCAATTTGCACCAAATTGTCTATTTTACTGCCTGATCCGATTACGGTACTACCTAGTGCGCCTCGATCAACACAGGTGTTTGCACCGATTTCTACGTTATCTTCAATGACCACATTGCCTACTTGTGGCACTTTGACGTGTTGACCATTTCTAAATTTATAACCGAAACCGTCTGCGCCGATAATCGCGCCTGAATGAATGATGACATTGTCGCCAATTTGCACATCATCATAGATAACCGCATAAGGGTAAACGCGGCAGTTTTTACCAATTTTTGCATTATTTCCGATATAAACACCGGCAAGGATTTGACTATTGTCACCAATGGAAACATGTTCGCCAATAATGGCAAAGGGGCCCACGTAAACATGTTCACCTAGAGTGACATCCTTCTCTAACACTGCTTGTGGAGCGATCCTTGCGCTATAGGTTCTTTCGGGGTGCAATAACTCAACCGCTTTGATAAAGCTTAATTCAGGGTCTTTGCACACCAGGAATGTCATTGCTGCTGGCGCGTCCTCGACAGTAAAATTTTCGCCAATAATGCAAGCAGTTGCCGCCGATGTTTTTATGTAATCAGCATATTTTTTGCTTGTTAATTGCGTTACTTGGCCTTGTTCGGCAGAGGTGATATCCGCTGCCGAATGAATAGGTGCTAAAGCATTATCACCTTTAACTTCCGCGCCGATAAAATCGGCTAGTTCTTTAAGTGTTATCGTCATAGTTATCTCAGCTGAAATCAGATAGGAATGGTTATAGCAAAATTAAATTGTTTGTGGCTTTATATGGCCAAATTGATGGGGGCTTTTAGCGTTGCCAGTGTCCAGACTTGCCTCCGTTTTTTTCCAGCAGCCCTATAGACTGCATAATCATGCCTCGGTCAACAGCTTTGCACATATCGTAGATAGTGAGGAGAGCGATTTGAGTGGCTGTTAATGCTTCCATTTCTACGCCTGTTTGACCATTTGTTTTGACCAGAGTTTGGCAGCGGATCCGGTTTTTTTCAGGCTCAATTGTAAAATCGATTTCTACGTGGGTAATAGGCAAAGGATGGCATAATGGAATTAAATCGGCAGTGCGCTTGCTAGCCATAATTCCGGCTATTCTGGCGATAGCCAGCACATCGCCTTTTTTATGACCGCCGGCCACAATTAAATTTAAAGTTTCAGGTAACATTTCGATGTAGCCTTCGCAGATAGCCAATCGCTCTGAGTGTGCCTTTGCGCCAACGTCGACCATATGTGCATCGCCTGATGCGTTAAAGTGGGTAAGTTGAGTCATTCAATAAACTTTTTTTTGGAAAGTGGTTAAAGACTGCATCGATACGATGACAGCTAACACATTCTGCCCTATTATCACCTTTTTTGTCACGGTAACGATCAAAGTATGTCTATAAAAATACGCTATTTTGCCATTCTCAAGGAAGTCGTTGGTCAAACTGAACAAAATTTAGAAATCTTAGTCCCAATGACAGTTGCCCAGGTTTGGCAGCAGGCAACAATAAACCTGCCTATTCCAAATAATGTGCTAGCCGCAGTGAATATGGAATACGTTAGCTTTGAACATCTCGTTATGGACGGTGACGAAGTGGCTTTTTTTCCACCAGTTACAGGGGGTTGATTGAAAATACTATTGCATAGCCAGGATTTTGATCCCTGGCAAGAAATTCAGAATTATCAGGCTGTGTTGCAACTAACTGGAAAATACGGTGCTACGAGTATTTTTATAGGCACGATGCGTGACTTTAACGACGGTGATGAAGTTGTCGGTATGACCTTGGAGCATTACCCGGGCATGACCGAAAAACAACTCACCCACATCGTCAATGATGCGCTCAAACAATGGCCTATCCTGGAGGCCTTAGTTGTGCATCGGGTCGGCGATATTTTACCTAATGATACGATAGTTTTAGTTGCAGTGTGGTCCAGTCATCGTGGAGACGCTTATGATGCCAATCGCTTTATCATGGAAGCATTAAAGTCCAAAGCGCCTTTTTGGAAAAAAGAACGGCTATACTCCAACCAACAGCGCTGGGTTGACAAAAATACCGACGGCTATCTCTCATCACAACCATAGGACGATTAATGTTCCCCAGCTATCAGGCTATGATTAAAATTTTAGTTTTAAGTGTTTTTTGCATGACTGCACAAGCAGCACCAGTCGTATCGTCATTGTTAAGGCCTCTGCCAGCTTTAAGCGCCACAGACTTGGCCGTAATTGTTAATGACCAAGATCCATTAAGTGTTCAGATTGCAGCCTACTACCAAAAAAAACGCGCTATACCCGCCGCGCAAATTATCCATTTGCGTTTTGATGCGAACACGCACCAGTTATCGCGTTCAGACTTTGCCAAACTTAAAACACAAGTCGACAGCAAGGTTCCAAAAAACGTGCAGGCCTTCGTGTTAACCTGGCTGCAACCTTTTCGGGTGGAGTGCATGTCAATAACCACAGCCTTTGCAGTAGGTTTTGATGAAGGATTTTGCGCCAGCGGTTGTAAAGAAACCAAAAGAAGTCCCTATTTTTCTTCCGACAGCGCAAAGCCATATAATGACTTTAAATGGCGACCAACCATGACCCTGGCGGGCAAAAATTTTGCCGATGTTAAGCAGTTAATTGACCGGGGCGTTGCCTCTGATTATACCCAACCGCAAGGGTCCGGTTATTTGCTTAAAACATCTGATAACGCACGGAGTTCGCGTGCGGGAATGTTTCCGATGATTGCGGATGCCTTTAAGGGCATGTGGCCAGTGGATTACTTACAACAGGACAGTATTGAAGGCAAAAAGGATGTCATGTTTTATTTTACCGGCCTGATGCATGTGCCTAAAATTGACAAAAATACCTATTTGCCAGGAGCTGTTGCAGACCATTTAACCTCAACTGGCGGTGTATTAACCGGCAGTGATCAAATGGACATTTTGCAATGGATAAAAGCTGGTGCTACAGCCAGTTACGGCGCAGTGGTTGAGCCTTGCAATTTTCCGTATAAGTTCTCCCACCCAGGTGTGTTGATGGAATATTACTTACGGGGAAATTCCTTAATTGAAGCCTACTGGAAAAGCGTACTTGAGCCAGGGCAGGGCATATTTGTAGGCGAACCATTAGCTAAACCGTTTGCGTATAAAAAATAATTAAACGCTTACAAGTGCTCCTAAACATTATTCGTTCGTGGTCAGCTTTTACAACTACGCGTTCATGGTGGACTTGTATAACTACCCGTTCATGGTGAGTTTGTATAACTACCCGTTCGTGGTGAGTTTGTATAGCTACCCGTTCGTGGTGAGCCTGTCGAACCATGAATGGATAATGGTTAGAACTTCCCTTGGATATATGCAATCTTCAAAGCAACATTGAATAACTCATGAAACGATTTTTTTTACTAATCTTGTTGATATGGCGTCAACAATTAAAACTTTATGTCTCCGCTGCACTGATAGGTGCCATCATCGGCATATTTGTATTAGCACCCAGTTACGACTATATCAACGCCCGTGAAAACGCGTCCGATCCGTTATCTTCCATAAGCTACGTATTTAGCCAGATTAGCGAACTGTTGACGGGCAAGATCTCCCACAACAATCTGGTTTTAATCATGTTTTACGCCGAAATTGGTGCCATGATTGGATTGCTAAGCTTGATGATATATAAACTCATCCACAAACGGATGGTGAACATAGATTATTTAAAAACAGAGCTAAACAAAGATTTACCCTCCATCATCAGGCAAGGCGAAGGGCCGTATTTAGAATTTAAATCCACCCTGCGCTGGGATATAGCGGAATCCAGAACCAACCGATTGCTGGAAGGTGTAGTATTAAAAACACTGGCCGGATTTTTAAACAGCTCAATTGGCGGCACTTTATTGATTGGGGTAGCAGATAACCGCGAAATTCTAGGCTTGGAAAATGATTATCAAACCCTAAAAAAGCCCGGTCAAGATGGCTTTGAGCAAGCAATTATGACCGCTATTGCTGCCAATCTGGGTGCGGATTTATGCGCTTATGTGCACGTGCTTTTTCATGTAATTGACCAGAAAGATGTCTGTCGCTTGATTATTTCACCAGCTGCAAGGCCAGTGTTTTTAGAACAAAATAACAGCCCAAAGTTTTTCGTTAGAACCGGCGGTGGCACCCGTGAGTTAAATGTACAGGAAGCATTAGCCTATGCACCCGGGCGATGGAAATTACATAAACATTCCTGATTACATATAACCTTCAGCTAAGGTCTACAATATCAAAGCAACGTCATACCGGCATGGATTCGCTACGCGCTCTGACGGGTGCCGGTATCCAGAATACAAGGACGTAACTCACCGATGATAATTACCTACATCCGTGTAACCTGGACCCCAGTATACCCTGCTGGGGTGACGAGAATTTGAGCAATTGCATGATTTTCATCATATGGATTTTAGCTGAAGCTTGTAAGCCTGGGTGGGCAACGCTTTCCTGCCCACCAAATAAATGCAGGATGCTAAACGGTGGGCAAAACCGCCTGCCCACCCGGACTGGGCTAAAGCTAATCGGAGCTACGAACTGGAACAACCTGGAAGACAGGTTTCATTTGATGATGTTCAAAATATCAAATCAGGCACAGCAAAACCAGCCCCCCAATGAAGAGATAAGGTGTGTAACACATTGAATAAAGTTATCGAACTCGATCAAGAAAAAACAAAATTATTAACCGTTGACGCTCTATTATTAGCTTTACGCTGGGACTTAATACCGTGGTCCCTTGTTTTAGACCTTGATACTCCTATTTCTGAAGAGTCTGAAGCCCCGTATCGTCGTGCATGGATTGTGTTTGGAGGCATATCAGAAATATATTTTCCTATGCACAATGCACGTTTACCCAATGGTTGTGGATTGATTAGTCAAATATCTATCACAGAGCTAACGGACGATTTTAAACTTTATGAGTTTTGTGGGCTTTTACCCTCATTTTCTAAAAATGATTCAATTATTGAGTATCCATCAGAGGATATTAGTATCAAAGCAAAGGAAATCACTGGATTAATTTCTATCGAAACGAGGCCGACTAACATCAATTTTATTGATAGGCAAACAAGAGTTAATCTCGCCTCAGATGATGAATTCTTATCTGCTTTTATGTCATCTACCGCTTACGGCGTAACCGGTAGGGCGCAATAACCATCGGGCATTGCGCCGTATTTGGTTTCACACAAGGCCATAAGTCAAGGGTGGGCAACGCTTTCCTGCCCACCAAATAAATGCACAATGCTAAACGGTGGGCAAAACCGCCTGCCCACCCTTCCGGGCTTCAAAGACTCAGTTGTTAAATCTATAGGTCAATTCTGTTGCAAGCCTTGGCCAGTCGTTTCGGCGCTCTACTGTTATAATCATACTATTGTCTAAGCCTTTGCATTAATTTTGGTGCGTAACCATGCAAAAGCATAAGCTCCACAATTCTGTTGGAAAAAAGTGCAGGTTTACAGGTGCAAGGCTGTAAGCATCGAATTCACTGACTTATACCTGAGTGTCTTTCAATTTATAACTACTGCGGTAGGGTATCAAAAGGTGCTGGCGTCCAAATTGGTACTCGCCAATCCATGCCCCATATTTGGTAATCATCAGTTAAGGTTTTTAGGAAAGCGACTATCGCTTTTTCCTCGCTGCTAGTTAGCCCCAAATTCCCCAGCTCAAATTGATTAACATTTTGAATGACTTCTGGTGTTGGCCAGCCTTCAGTGCCAAACTTAGGGCTAATATTATCAGGTGCCCAGCCAAGAATATCCCTGGTGTTATAAAAATGCACTATTTGTTCTAATGTTTTAAATACACCGTTATGGCCATAGGGTGGTGTTAAGGCGATATTTCGTAAAGACATCACTTTGTGTTTACCTATTTGACTGGCATCAGTAATATCACTACGGCCACCCAGTCCTAAATTTGGCTCGGGATTATTCGGTATTTTGAGGTTGCGAGGTAAGCCGATGTTGTCATAGGTGAAGTCGGTAAACAGTGGCGGAATAGGCTCATCAAATTGATCATAAGTCATCTCGCTACTATGGCATGCGGAACAATTGGCTTTACCATTAAACAATGCTAAACCTTTTGCTTCAGTGGCTGTTAGCTTGGTTTTGCCAGCTAAAACATAATCATATTTAGATGTGAATTTATTGAAAACTGCAGTTTTTTCAAATGCAGCCAGTGCTTGCGCGGCTAGTGTAAATACATTCAATACCGAGTCGGGTGTTTGATCGTTACTGCTATAAGTTGGAATATTGTCCAAGTTAATGCCGTATACCTCTGAGAAATACCAACCATAAACCGATTGTTCCTTAATACGGTCAACCACTGCCCATTCGCTAGGCATGGCCATTTCTCCAGGATTTAAGAATGGTTTTTGGGCTTGTTCTTTTAAGTCAACCGCTCGGCCATTCCAAAATTGACCACCTACATAAGCGCCTTTGGCTTCGTCCCAATGAAATAACGGGCTAAATCCGGCATAGCCAGCACTGGGGGCATTTAATCCGCCAAAAGCATCGGGTAAGGAGCCAGCAGAAACGGGAGTGCCATTTTTTGCATTATCAGGATCAACGAAGCCTGGAACAAACAAGCTGGCAACTCCATTTCCCCGAGCTGGCAATAGGCTATGGCAGCTGGCACAAGCCTGATTCTTGTTGAGTGACAAGTTCTTGTCCTCAAATAATAGCTTACCGAGTTGTTGTTCATTATTGAGTTCAACAGCAGCTTGGGAGCCAAAACTGGAGAGTAGTAGCAGTGGAAAAGCATATTTTGATTTTTTCATGATTAAGATCTCAATATAAGGGTGGCGGTTATTTACAGGAATTACTGAAAAGTAATTAACAGAAAACAATAAAAACTAAGACTATAATCAATATAGCAGATAAAAAAAGACAAATAAATACAGAAATTAATATATTTTTAATCTTTCTGTGATTTCAAATTGTTAAGGGTTGTGTTTTTGAATAGCAACTATTGAGTGAACAGCTCCACCAGTGCCTGTAGCTTGCTTTTGTAAGGCGTTGTGAGCATTCGTTAAGCTGCAAATGAGTTTTGTTCCGTCAGATCAAACGATGAGGGTCTGGAAAAGAACACTTAACCATTGCTCATGACGAAATTAATGGGGGGGGGCAAGTGCCGGTTATTAACGGCAAAGATTCTGCAAAATAAAGTATTGGACAGAGATCTCTATGGGCACTCTAGCCGCTTATGATGTAATGAAACTAATCTCAATAAGCTTGGGAGGGCAACGCTTTACTGCGCACCCTTCTATGATGAAATTCAAATCAAGCTATTTTGCAAAATAATGCCTCATGTTCAAAACACAAGGCCATAAGATGCGCTTATAGCAGGCGCTGAAACCAGGGAAGCGCCTCGTTCGCGTATCTTCGATTGATGCGCCTCGTACCTTGGCATATCCTATGGCTCTTTACGTGCCAATTCGTTTTAAAAACAAAAAAACAGAGCAATTAACATCATTTGACACGCGCAGCGTATCCAATATGGCAGGCTTAGAACATGGGGCAGAGGCAGGTAACCCAGCGATGCGATACAGTCTTTCTCCGGTTTATTGTTTATCGCAACTTGCCCCTAATCTCTAGCGCAGTAGTATGTTAATATACTCACATAATTGGTTTACAGATGGCCTATGTCTAACTCAGCGCAATTAGTTGATCGTTTTGGCAGAACGGTTGATTATTTAAGAATTTCCATTACTGATCGTTGCGATTTCCGCTGCTTGTATTGCATGGCGGAAGACATGACGTTTTTACCGCGCGCGCAAATTTTAACGCTGGAAGAAATTTATATTCTGGCGCAAACCTTTGCCGAATTGGGTGTAAACAAAATTCGCATCACTGGTGGCGAACCTTTGGTTAGAAAAGGTGCGCTGGACTTGCTGCAAAAAATCGGCAGCATTACCAGTTTAAAAGAGTTGGTGATTACCACCAATGGCTCGCAACTGGAAAGCTTGGCCAAACCACTGCAAGCCGCTGGGGTAAAGCGAGTTAACATTAGCCTGGATACGCTGGATGCCGATAAATTTAAAGCCATCACCCGCACGGGCGATTTACAGCAAGTGCTGCGCGGCATTGCTGCTGCCAAAACGGCCGGTTTTGAGCGCATTAAACTGAATGCTGTTATCCTAAAAAATCGCAATCATCAGGAAGTTGGCGATTTGGTGCAATTTGCGGTAGATAATGCGTTGGATATTAGTTTTATTGAAGAAATGCCGTTGGGCGTAGTTAACAAACATGATCGTTCAGAAGCCTATTACCCCAGCGAACAAATTAGAGCCGATTTAGCCAATCAGTTTTCCTTAATCGCAACGTTGGAAAAAACTGGCGGTCCATCTCAGTATTATCAAGTGCAGGGCAGTCAGACGCGAGTCGGTTTTATTTCTCCGCATAGTGCTAATTTTTGCAGCACCTGTAATCGCGTGCGCTTAACCGTGGAAGGCCAATTGCTGTTATGCTTGGGCAATGAGCATTCAGTTGATTTAAAAGCGGTGCTAAGAAATCACCCTGGCGACAGCGACCTGTTAAAACAAACCATCATTGATGCCATGTTAATTAAGCCGGAAAAGCATGAATTCAATATCCATGAACAGCCCATAATCTTGCGGCACATGAACATGACTGGCGGTTAACGCCACATCAGGATTAACTATGAACGATTTGTACGGCCCACAGCATTTACAACTGCAAGACCAATTTGACACGCTTAATTTAGCTGCTGGCGTACAACAAGCGATAGTAGCAGCAGAAATTGCTGAACCGCATCAATGGTTTATTGAATCGCGCGATATGTTTTTTTTAACCACCATAGATCACCGCGGCTTCCCGACCTGTTCATACAAAGGTGGTACAGCTGGCTTTGTTAAAGTCTTGGATAGTAAAACACTGGCTTTTCCCAGTTACGATGGCAACGGCATGTTTTTATCCATGGGTAATATCAGCGCTAACAACAAAGTTGGCCTGTTGTTTATTGACTTTGAAACCCCGCATCGAATTCGGGTGCATGGCATAGCTACGATTCATCAAGACACAGAATCACTGGCTGATTTTTATGGCGCAGAATTGGTGGTTAAAGTCGAAATTACTGAAATATTTATTAACTGCCCGCGCTATATCCACCAATATCAACGCGTAAAAGCTTCAAAGTACGCACCACAAGCCGGGCAAGCAACGCCAGCGCCACAATGGAAACGTATTGATGCGCTGCAACCAGTGCTGCCTGACAGAGATAAACATATCGCCGAAAGCCTGGGCGGCACCATTAGCCAGGAAGATTATATTGCCATGATTATGCAAGGCGAGGGTTAATCTCAATGCAGTTAATTTAAGCTCCTTTTCACAAAGGGAAAAGCTTGGGATGAGGGGGATCAAAAAGGCCATGGCTTTGAATTAAATACCCTCACCCTCCTAGCCCTCTTCCAGATGGAGAGGGAAATACAGGCCTTAACTTGATAACATTGAACTAAACCCGATCCAATTCACCCCTGTTTTTCCAATCAAAAGCCAAACATAGATTGACTCTAACCTGACTGGCTTTTACACACCCTAGAGGTTATTAATGTCCTTCCAAACACTTGGTTTAACTGATGAGCTGTTAAAAGCCGTTGCTGAACAAGGTTACACCGAACCCACGCCCGTTCAAGAACAAACAATCCCGTTAATCTTGAATGGTAAAGATGTACTGGCCGGTGCGCAAACCGGCACCGGTAAAACTGCCAGTTTTACATTGCCGTTATTGCAGCGGCTAATGATTAATCACGATCCGCATCAAAAACCTAAACGCTTACGCGCTTTAATTTTGGTGCCCACGAGAGAGCTGGCACAACAGGTTTATGAAAGCGTAAAAGTGTACGGCGCTTTTTTGCCATTACGCACCGAATCTGTCGTGGGTGGTGCCAGCATTGGTATACAAACTAGGCAATTAAAACATGGCTGCGATATTGTAGTGGCAACGCCGGGTCGATTGATAGATCACATAAAGCAGCGCAACGTTAACTTGTCCAATGTGGAAATATTGGTATTGGATGAAGCCGATCGCATGTTGGATATGGGCTTTTTGCCGGATATCAAACAAATCATGGGCTTAATCCCCAAACAGCGGCAAAGCTTGTTGTTCTCGGCCACCGTGTCCTCCGCCATAAAAAGTTTGGCCGGGCAGTTGTTAAATAATCCTGCCGAAGTTGCGGTTTCCAAACCCAATACCACGGCAGATAATATTTCTGAATGCGTCTACGGCATCGGTAAAGAATACAAGCGTGAGTTGCTATCCTATTTAATCGGCAGCAATAACTGGAAACAAGTGCTGGTATTTGTGCGCACCAAACACGGTGCAGACCGCTTGGAAAAGCAGTTGATTACCGATGGCATTCGCACGGCTGCTTTACATGGCGATAAAACCCAAGGCGCTCGTAACAAAGCCCTGGAATATTTTAAAACCGGCAAAGTTTCGGTTTTGGTAGCAACAGACGTGGCCGCTCGTGGTTTGGATATAGATGATCTGCCGCATGTGGTTAACTTTGATTTACCGCAAGTGCCGGAAGATTACGTACATCGTATCGGCAGAACCGGGCGCGCTGGCGCAGCTGGGGTGGCTATATCGCTGGTTTGTCCCGAAGAAGCCTATCAATTATCAGCCATTGAAGCCATGCTAAAACGACAAATTACGCGTATTGCCGATACCGGTTACGAGCCAGTATCATTAAAAGTGATGGATGCGCCCAAAAAATCAGCGCCAAGCAAAACGACCGGCAAAAAAGATTTCCGGCACACTAAGAAACCAAACCCCAGAGCCAGCACTTCTGGTACGCCAAAACGTGGCGATAACAAAGGCAAACCAAGCAGACGAAAACCGTAATGATCGATTACCAACTCCAATTACAAGCAGCAATTACAGCCGCACAAGCAGCTGGCGATTTACTTTTACAGGATTTTAACCGGCACGGCGGCCCTAGCGGTCAAGACGCCCATAGTCCTACTGATAATGATGCCGAAGCTATAATTCGCCAGCATTTAAGTGATGCTTTCCCAGATTATGGTCAGCGTGGTGAAGAGTTGGGTGATCTTAATAAACCCGCACAAGATGCTAACCAGCATATTTGGTCGATTGATCCCAATGATGGCACCAGTGCTTATATAAAAGGCTGGCGCGGTGCTGCGGTTTCAATTGCCTTGTTGCGACAAGGCGTGCCAGTGTTGGGGGTGGTGTATGCTTATGCGGAGTTGTCCGGTTTTGGTGATTTAATTGCCTGGGCTGAAGGTCAGCCACTGACCCGTAATGGCGTAGTGATTGATCCCAAGCAAGCACCTGTGCAGCCAAATATTGTTTTAATCAGCCAAAATGCAGACAAACATGCCAATGTCACCGCCAGTTTATGCAGTCCATACCGGTATCGCATAAGCCCCAGTATTGCCTATCGTTTGGCTTTGACTGCGGTAGGCGAGGCTGTTGCGGCAGTTTCTTTGGTTAGTCCAACTGTTTGGGATGTAGCGGCCGGACATGCCTTGCTCAGGGCCGTTGATATGGATTTGTTTAAAAAAGATGGTTCGCCAGTCAGGTACGATGCGTTAGGTTACGGCGATGTGGGTGACTGCATTGGTTGTAAAGCCGACTTGGTTTCCATCTGGACAACACAGGATTGGAAAAATCCAGTTGCTCAACCAAGTACCAAGACCGCGCTATATGGCTTAACTAAGCCGGATCCTAAGAAAATTATTGCAGATGCCGATCAGTTAAATCGAGCACAAGGTTGTTTGGCGGGATTGTTGGCGGGCGATAATTTAGGTTCAATGGTCGAGTTTGTAACCCCCGCCGAAATAAATCAAAAATATCCCAATGGCTTGCATGATTTGACTGATGGCGGTGTATTTCAGTTGATGGCCGGTCAGCCCACTGACGATGGTGAGCTGGCATTAATGTTGGCAAGAAGCATAGTGAATGCCAATGGCTATCAGGCTGATGAAGCCGCCAAAGCATATCAATATTGGTATAACAGCGATCCGTTTGATGTGGGCGAAACCATAGACGGTGCATTTGGCAAATCGAATACCGCAACTGATGAAAGTTATGCACAAACATGCCGCAGCGCAGCAAGTGCTCATGCAACTTCTCTGGCCAATGGCGCTTTAATGCGTATCGCACCATTAGCCATCTGGGGTAGCGGTTTAGATGATAACGCCTTGGCAGCATTGGCCAGACAAGATGCCACGTTAAGCCATCAAAATCCGGTTTGTCAGGATGCAAATGCGGTTTTTTGTGTTGCGCTTAAAGCGGCCATAAACGGACATTCAGCTCGCGCGGTTTATGAGCAAACGCTGTCATGGAGTTCCACGCAGAGTATTCATTCTGATGTGATTGCTGCATTGAGTAAAGCCGAACACAACCCACCTCAAGATTATATGACCCACATGAGCTGGGTGCTGATTGCCTTGCAGAACGCGTTTTATCAATTATTGCATGCAGAGAATGCGGAACAGGGCATCAAAGCCAGCGTTTTAGCCGGTGGTGATGCCGACACCAACGGCTGTATTGCCGGCGCTTTATTGGGCGCAGTTTATGGCGCACAATCGTTACCCAGACAGTGGATACATGCCTTGCTTAGTGCGCGCGCTATAACAGAAAGCGCCAGTTTATCGCCGCGTCCTGAATCGTTTTGGCCGGTTGATTGTTTAACGTTGGCTGAGCGGTTGTTGTGGATGGGCCAAAATAGCGAATAGCCCGTATGCAACGCAGTGAAATACGGGAAATCGAAACATCGAATCCCTGGATTTCGCAAGCTGCATCCAGGCTACTCACTGATTGCCTTGCAGAACGCGTTTTATAAATTATTGCATGCAGAAGATGCGGAACAGGGCATCAAAGCCAGTGTTTTAGCCGGTGGTGATACCGATACCAACGGCTGTATTACCGGCGCTTTATTGGGTGCAGTTTATGGCGCTCAATCGTTACCCAGGCAGTGGATACATGCCTTGCTAAGTGCGCGCGCTATAACAGAAAGCGCCAGTTTATCCCCGCGTCCTGAATCGTTTTGGCCGGTTGATTGTTTAACGTTGGCTGAGCGGTTGTTGTGGATGGGTCAAAATAGCGAGTAGCCCGTATGCAACGCAGTGAAATACGGGAAATCGAAACATCGAATCCCTGGATTTCGCAAGCTGCATCCAGGCTACTCACTACTCACTTTTAGGTACCTAGTCTGATACAAGGTAGGGATAAATAGCTGACTTTCACATCCTTGTGACCTGGATTCGCTTACGCGGTCTTACGGCTCCGGCAACCCCTGCCGGAATGACATGCTATTTAACTTATGTGGATACTTAATGCTGTTTTGGTGAGCATAATAGCCTTGCGCACCCTTACCATGCTGCCAAAGCTATATAGCGCTCTCATTCGTAATTATTAACAGACCTTCACCCATTTGGTTGCCTAACAGCGTTGCTCTCATTTGCACATTGATGATTTTGTTTTCTTTGGTCAAGCGCTTAATTTGCATCGGTTTGGGCGTTTTTCCAACCAGTAAATCGTTAATAAGTTGCGGGATTACATCTTTTTCTTCTTCTGGAGCTATGTCGTAGCAACTCATTGTCATGGCATCACTGCAGCTCCAGCCGTATAAGCTTTCTGCGCCGTTATTCCAGGCTATAATTTTACCTTGTGTATCAAATAAAATAGTTGCTTCGGTCGATCCCATCACCATTGAAGCCAGCTTTTGCAGACAATTGACGCAATCGTTTTTCTCTTCTTGATGAAGATGTAAAAAATCCCGTTCGGTTAAGGCGATCAGTTCGCGGGCAGAATTTTCAGGATTAAAAATACATGCGGATGCCAATACGGTGATAGTTTTGCCTGATTTGTTAAGGCGCTTAGCTTGAAAAAATAACAGGTTTTTTTGGTCTTTTAAGGTCTCGATGCGTTGTTGCGAGTAGGATTTTTCCTCGTCAGGGATCAAGTTAAGGAAGTTCATTTGCAGGGCTTCCTGCTGGGTCCAACCATAAAGTTCTTCGGCGGCGCGATTCCAGGTGATGATAGTGCCATCCAACTCCAACAAAAATATCGCATCATTAGAAAACTGAACAAACGTTGCCAGGCGCAGGGTCTCCTGCTGCTCACGCCTGTATAATTCAAGCTGGGTGGTTTTCAGTTGATGGATATCAATAAAAGTAAGAATAACTCCAGCACTCACGCGAGCTGAAATTGCGTATGGAATAATTCTCAGCAAATACCAATGGCCGTTTGTTAACTGAATTTCCTGATCAAAATTCTTGTGCGTATTATTAACGCCTTCCACTATTTCCAATAAATTGGCAAGATTGATTGAATGGGTCAGATGAAAAAATGGCCGTCCTAAATCACTTTCCAGAATATGGAAAATAACTTGTAAGCGCGGTGTGTAACGGCGAATATCCAAATTCTCATCAAGAAACAACGTGGCAATATTGGTGCTGTTGAACAGATTATCCAAGTCATTGTTTAACAGCGTTAATTCAGTTATTTTTCCTTGATGCTCGGCGTTGACGGTGTACAACTCTTCATTAACCGATTGCAATTCTTCGTTGGTACTCTGCAATTCCTCATTGCTGGCCAGCAACTCCTCATTGGTGGCCTGTAATTCTTCGTTGGAGGTTTCCAGTTCTTCTACCGTGGCTTGCAGGTTTTCACGGGTAAATTGTAATTCGTGTTCCAGGTCTGCAATGCGTTGCCTGGCATCCAGGTTAACATCGTAGGTTAAGGCTTCCGATTCAACAAAATTGGACGATTCCACTGTTTCGCTTAACAGTACCGCCACCAATTTTTCCTGGTTGCTTTTTTTGGGCAGTTGCTTAAATTGCAGGCGAAATGTTCTGAGCGTGTCTTTTTCTCGGATGCGAATATTGGTTAAGATAATTTCGCTATTGCCTTTCAGGGCTTTTTGAATGCCAGTTGCAATAGGAATTGTTAAATCCTTTTTTACCACTTTTGTGATGTTACTGACCAACTTGCCGGTAGGATACGTGAGGTAATCTTTCGCATCGCCAAAGATATGCGAGATTTCCATGTTCTCGTTAACAATAAGTGTAAACGGCAGCACATCATTCTCAATCACTTTGATAAACCGCTCCAAGACGCGGTCTTCTTGCATGATTGTGGATGATCGGCCTATATTAGACGGGTAGTTGGCATAATTGAGCAGGGTGGGCGAGCTGGAAGAAAATCCAACCAGTTTTTGTTTGCCTTTGGATATAAACAGCTTGGATTTGGCGCTGGCGATTTCAAAGTATTCGGCCATGTCGCCAACGGATTCACTGGAACCAAGTAACAAAATGCCATCTTTTATCAATGAAAAATTGAACAGCTCCAGGATTTTCTTTTGCAAAACCGGCTGAAAATATATCAAAACATTTCTGCAGCTTAGCAGATGGATATTGGTAAAGGGCGGATCTTTAATCAAGTTATGCTGGGCAAACACCACCATTTCCCTGATTTTTTGGTTAACCTGGAAGTAATCTTCACGCCGTACAAAATATTTTGATAACAGCTTGGGTGGAATGTCCGCGATAATGCTTTCAGGGTACTTACCCATGCTGGCTTTATCAATGGCTATCTGGTCTACATCGGTAGCAAAAATTTTAATCCGAAAATAGAGTCCTGATTGTTCGCGATACTCGGCTAGCATCATCGCCATCGTGTACGCTTCTTCACCTGTAGAGCAGGCGGTTACCCATACTCGCAATTCGTCATCGGCTAATAGGGTGATAAGTTTGCTGAGCCAATGGTCCTTGATTTCATCAAAAACATATTCGTCACGAAAAAAGCTGGTGACACCAATGAGCAATTCCTGAAACAACAGCGAAACTTCATGAGGATTGGCTTGTAAAAACGCCAAGTATTCGCTTAAATCACGCAGCTGGTTGATGGTAACCCGACGCTCTATCCGTCTGACGACAGTGTTTGGCTTATAGTAAGTAAAATCAATTTTACATTTCTCACGTAGAATTGAAAAAATCCGGCTCATGTCGTTGTCATCAATCGGATCGAGGTTTTTTTTCTGCATCGTGGCATACGGATGCTTAATAAATGCCAATAACTGCTCTGGCATTTTTTCGGGTGGTAAATGAAAGTCCGATAGACCGGTCGCAAAGGCATTTTTAGGCATGCCGTCGAATTTAGACGAGTCTTCATCCTGAACCATTACCATGCCACCAAACTCTTTGATCACCCGTATGCCCCGGGTGCCATCGCTACCAGTTCCAGATAAAATGATGCCGATAGCGCGATCTTTTACATCTTCACCTAATGAGCGCAGAAAAATATCAATGGGTAGACTAATGCCTTTGGATGGGTCTTGTTCAGTGAGCAGGAGTTTGTCATGAAATACGGTTACATTTTTTCTAGGCGGGATTAAATAGACGGTATTGCGCTCTATTTTCATGCCGTCTTCAATCCGCAATACCGGCATGAGTGTATGTTTTGACAGCAACTCAACCATCAGGCTTTTGTAATTGGGCGATAAGTGCTGGATAACAACAAAGGAGAGACCGGAATTGGCTGGCATCTGCTTAAAAAAAGCTTCGATGGCTTCAAGTCCGCCAGCAGAGGCGCCAATACCAACTATATAATGTAGCGGCTTATTTTCCGTTGAATCAATATTCATAGTTTTTGTATGGATAAAGTGAGAATAAGCCTTAGATTATGTGAATATTTAAGGTGCTTAGACGTTGTTGACTACATCGCTTATATCAGTAACCGTGACAACCAGTTTTCTTAGTTTAAGATCAATGTTTTGAGAAACGGTATCTGTTCCATCATCCGCACTGCCTCTTAACAGGGCATGAAATACTGTGTTTTTTTCACTTTGCAGGCGTAATTGCAGGCTTTTGTTGAGCGGGGCTTTGAAGAAAGCATCAAAGCGTTGGATAAATATATTTTTATCTTCTTCAACGATTAGCTTGGAAAAGTGTTTTTTCACCAATTTACTCGGATTGGTGCAAAGCATATCTGCAAAAGTCTGGTTAGATTGCTGGATAAATCCTTGAAAATCCAAGGTTAAGATGCCTACTGGTACAGAGTGGTAAGCAAAGTTTAAACGATTGTTCATTTGTGATAATTCAAACTGGTTTTTTTGCAATTCGTCATTCTGCATTTGTAACTCAATTTGATAAACTTGCAGATCATAAAACAAGCGCTGGATTTCTTCGGAAGTAATATTCTGAATATCGTGGGGCGTAAAGTTAATGATTTTTTCAGCGTCAGCTTTTAGTTTATTATTCTGACTATCTCGTGCCATTGTGTATTATTCCGTAGTTGTTAAAAGGTTAGCTAAACGCCGCGACTATTTTACACAGGCAACTAATAAAAGTATTAGATTTATAAGATTTAAGCTTCGCCAGTTCGGTGTCTTAACATATTTTGGTGCGTTAATTTGATATGGGTGTTTTTGAACTACCGCACAACGATGCCCCTGTTGTTTATAGCCAAGTCGGGCACCTGTTTTTTGAGCTTAGTGTTTAATATGGCTAAACCTTTGCAATGTACGCTATAGCACAGAAAACGTTGTGATTAAGCCTATCATCCGACTCATGTTTGTCCAGAATATCCCGAAAAATCCAGGTAAAAACTTTAAGTTCACTCCCCAGCCCAAAAGGGTTGTTATCATCCACAGACACCAACAACGGCAAAAAATATGCAAAAAAACAGTCCAATCAAAACCTTATTTCTGGACATCGGCGGTGTACTGCTTACCAATGGCTGGGATCATGATGCTCGCAAGCTGGCGGCAACTCATTTTCAGTTGGACTACACGGAAATGGAGACCAGACATCATCTGAGTTTTGATACCTTTGAAGAAGGTAAATTAACGCTGGAAGGTTATCTGAATCGAACCGTATTTTATAAACCCAGGTCATTTTCGGTCGATGAATTCCGTGAATTTATGTTCGCACAATCGCAGCCGCATAACGATATGATCGAGTTGATCCAAAAATTGAAGGCAAGTTACGGCTTGAAGATTGCCGTGCTCAGTAATGAGGGACGGGAGTTGAATGCCTATCGGATTAACACATTCAAGCTTGATAGTTTTGTAGACTTTTTCATTTCCTCCTGCTACGTGCATCTGCGCAAACCTGACCTGGACATCTTTAAGCTTGCTTTGGATATTGCACAAACCCCGGCAGAACAAAGTGTGTTTATTGATAACACTGAATTGTTTGCCACAATTGCACAAGGGTTGGGCATGCACGGCATTGTGCATGTCAATTATCAGTCAACACGGGAACAGCTGGCCTTGTTAGGCTTGCATTAAGGCATCGGCAAATGAACAAGCCGCCACCAGCGCCGGTTAATCATGCAAAGTCCATAGCGTGGCATAGTCTGGAAAAAGAAGCTGTGCTTGCAGAAGTTATGGCTTCTGAAAGCGGTCTTTCTTCTGCGGAAGCCGCTTTAAGATTAACTGCAAATGGCCTGAATGCGCTATCAGAAGCCAGGCACATTAGCCCGTGGCAAATTTTATTCAGTCAATATAACAGCTTGATCATCTGGATTCTGATTGTGGCTGGCGTGATTTCCGGCGTTGTGGGCGAGACTAGGGATGCGATAGCCATTTTGGTGAGTTTCGTTGTTCTCAAATATCAACTTAGTGATAGTGGCGGTGATTTTTTTCATGTTGCAATTATGGAGTCAACAAAGCCAGGATTTTGGTCATTTTTTAAAGTCATCTTCCATGTCATTCGCTGATAGTTTTTTATTATTGGCATTAGGCTGCATCCCGCTGTTGGTCTTGAAAATGGTTAAGATGCTCAAATTGGCCAGATTGCAAAAAGCGGAACTATCGAATAGTAATGCCACTCTATTAAGCACAAAATCTTACCCAGTTTGGCGGGTAGTGGGCGTTGCTGCAAAAATATTTTTACGCATTGACGGTGCGCAGTCGGCCGGTGCGTTTGCCTACTACACCTTCTTTTCGCTATTTCCGTTGATTGTATTGTTTGTGACTATTGCATCGGTTTTTATTAGTCGAGCCGAAGCTGGCGCTGAGGTTATCGCTTATCTTGAAAACTACATTCCCATCAACGCGGACATCCAAAACTACATTGTTACCACGCTGGCTGGTGTTGTTAATGCGCGCGGCCAGGCCGGTATTATTGCGTTTTTGATGTTGATATGGGCCTCCATGCAATTTTTCAGCACCATGATTTCTGTTACCAATCGAGCTTGGGATTCCGCAACCGCTAACTGGTGGCAGTTACCGCTTAAAAGTTTACTGTTTTTGGGCATCATGATAGTTGTGTTGCTGCTAGGAACTTTATTGCCCATGTTTGCAAAACTGACACAGGATTGGCTGCTACCCATGACGGTTTGGGGAGCGCGGTTTTATACACTGCTGAGTTACTTTACACCTATTCTAGTGGTATTTCTAAGCCTGACACTGTTTTATAAACTAGCCCCGGGAAAGCCTACACACTTGGCTGAGCTTTGGGTGCCCGCGCTTTACACCACGGTCTGTTTGCAAGTAGCTGAAAGCCTGTTTTTAATTTACCTAAGAGATTTCTCTACCTTAAACGCGATCTATGGCGCGTTTGGCGGCATCATGGCTTTGCTGTTATGGATTTATATTTCAGGGTGCATCTTTATCTTCGGTGCCTGCTTGTGTGCAGCCCATACCGAAAATAATCGAACGATTTTGCCAAGTTAGCTCTGCGCCGAAGTTAGGCATGCAGTTATTGGTTTTAAGATAGTGCTTTTTATAAGTTGTCAGATGTAGTTTAGGTAAGGTAAACAAGCTCACAGTCTTAATAAGCAGTAAACTTTGACGTGGTTTTACTGTCATTTGATGTGCTAAAAAACGAAAAACTTGAGTGTTAGATTAATAAGTGATGTTATGTTGCCTATATTAGCAAATATTAATATATTTCTAAAAATTAGGGGCGTACAATGATTTTTCCATCCTTCAAAATAGGAAACCACAGTGAAAAAATTAAGATGGGCGTCAGTTTTATTGGCTTTATCCACTTTTGCAGCAGCGGCTGTCGCGGATATTCCACTGGAATCAAAAGACCAAATACAAGGCACTTGGAAATTGCAATATTCCAAAAATAATGCCACAGCTAAAGAACAAATTCCTCGTGAAGACACGTGGGTATTTAAAGATGGTACTTTAACTATCTTGAATATTCCCCGCGAAGGCACACACTATGATCAGCCACCGATTAAACTTGAAATTGAAAACGGTAAGCTAAAAATTCCATATGTCGGACGGTCTGGTTTTGACACGTTTGCGTTAGTAGAAAAAAATGACACTACCATGATTTTAAAAGGTAAGTTTGGCGAGCATTATTATTTTAACAAAAAGTAACTCGCGATTACCCTGATAACTAACTGTAATTTAGCTGGATATTAATTAGCTACAGTTGCAAATTCCCAAGCAAGTATTTAGTAACTTGCTTGGGAAACCCAATTAAGTGCCAGTTACAAGCTGACTGAACAAACTCCAAAGACACCCCTGCGTTAAGCAATCCTCAGCATAGTCAGAATTTAAGCAGTTTTTAGTAATTGTTGGCTGTAAGTTTCTGGTTTAAAACCAATTAGCCATTGATTATCCACATTAAGAATAGGGCGCTTAAGTAGTGTTGGCGTTTGCAACAGGATTTGCATGGCTTGATCAGCGTTAGCTGTTTCCATGTTTTGCAATAGCAGTAATTCTGCTTGTTGTTCTGGGCTTAATTGTCGCCAACTGGTGCTGCTGCGGTTGATTAAAACTTGCCAGCCCAAGTGCTGCACAAATAGTTGCAATTGTTCCAGGCTAAGCCCATCAGTTTTAAAATCATGAAACTGATAGGCTATCTGGTTGTCGTCCAGCCAACGCCGCGCCTTTTTGACGGTGTCGCAGTTTTTTATGCCAAAAAGGGTAGGCACGGTTTTTATAATTGGCTATTGAGTAATTCTTCCAGGCTGGGTAGTTCTTTGTCTTTTTTGCAACGGACTTTGTATAGGTCAACAAACTCCATAAATGCCTGTTCTAAATCATCTAAAATATTTTCTTCGTTGTCGCGTTCTTCTTTAGGTACGTCTTCGGAATCTAAATATTCGCGCTGTAAAGCGACTTCGCTGTTTAAAGCCAGGGTTGCATAAAGTAAGGCGTTGCTTGATATGGTATCGCTCATGGTTAGGTGCTCGGTTAGTTATGAGTGAAAAAATTAGGTTTTATCAGGTTTATAAAAGTCGGTATTTTTTGAAGATTCAGGGTTTCCTGTGGATAAAGCAAATATTTTTGCCGTGCCACGTTTAATGACTTTATCAATACGAATAACTTTGTGCATGGGAATGTAAGATCGTTCTACATCTTCAAACTCAGTACGTAGTTTCTCCTCAGTCGGGTCAATCACAATATGGCTTTTTTCACCAAAAACAAAGCCTTCAATAACAACAAAGCCGTACATCTCACCCTGGTATATGTTTTTGGCATATACCTCATAAACTTGGTCTTGATTAACAAAAGTGATTTTATAGAGGTGCTTATCCGTCATGTTTGAATTTTATTTAGATAAAACTGATTATCATTTTAACCGGAATGCCGGATTTGTGCTTAAAACTATCAAAACTCTAGTATGAAGTCTGTGCCATTTTTATGGACATCGTACAATCCTTTATGCTGCATACTATGAAACTGGTGTTGGCTACGCTCAATAATATCCGCTAAACCCAGTACTAGGGGATAGTTGTTTAGATCTTCCATGCTCACCCAGCAGGCTTCTGTGACGTCAGTTTGTGCAACTGGCGGGGCAGTATTGTCGCTAACCAGCTCAGCCAAAAAGTCGATAATCACATAATGAAAGCCTTCAAGCTGGCGCTCAACCACAGCCACAATTTGAAGCGCTTTGGTGTCTAGGCCGGTTTCTTCTTTTATTTCGCGCTCACAGGCGCTCGGCAAAGATTCGCCTGGTTCCAGTTTGCCGCCAGGAATAGACCATAATCCACTGGCAGGCGCCTGATTTCGCTTGATTAGCAGTACCTGTTGCTGTTGGTTAAATACAATTCCGGCAACACCGATTTCAGGTTTTGGAAGAGGATTGTTTGCGTTAACAGTGGACATAAATTTTCTGATGAAAGTGGTGTTGATTTAGTTGTATAGTGTTGACTCATCAGAAAGTCCCAGAATATACAACAAACATTTACTTTATGAGGTGAGCAATGAAATTATTAACAAATCCACTGGCATTGGCCATATTGTTTGCCAGTATATGGAGCATACCAGCTTTAGCTGTCGATTTAAAAGCAGGCGCGGAAAAAGCCGAAAACTGTGCGGGTTGTCATGGTGGCAAAGGCCAAAGCAGTAATCCGCAAGTGCCCAATTTGGCGGCACAACATTCTGCCTATCTGGTTAATCAATTAACCAACTTTAAATCTGGAGCGCGCAAAAATGCAACCATGCAAGCGATGGCTGCTAATTTAAGTGACGATGATATCAACAACATAGCAGGTCATTTTTCCGGTTTAGCTGCAGTAAAAGCAAGTGGTGATGCGGCGCTGGCCAAATCCGGTAAGGCTAAGGCCGGTATGTGCCTGGGCTGTCATGGTACTGATGCAACCGGTGGCGGGCAAGTACCAAGATTGGCCGGCCAACAACCTGAATATATTGTGCAACAATTAAAAAGCTTTAAAGACGGCAGCAGAAATGGCGGCCCAATGAAAGCGGTGGCCGGTAATTTATCTGACGATGATATGAAGGAAATTGCGGCTTATTTAAGTGGTTTATAGTCTGTAATTTTTTTGGGTAACGGCCAGATTTTTTGTCCGTTACCCAAGGCTGATTTAGCCTATTGCAGCCAACGTGTTTTCAGTCATCGTTGGCACTTGGTTTGCTCCCGGTTTGATCGCTAATTGACCAAGGTTGCAGAAAATCCCCCGTATTGTTTTATTCTGGTTGCGAGCTTTATGTGCGCAAAATTCGTTCTCACAATTAAGTAAATCTCAACTCTTGCTTGACCGTAACTAACAAAACTAAAGCAATTTATATTCCATGCTCGTCAATTTAACTGCATTTTGATAGACTGTCGCTTTTATGCTGAGTCTTCACTCTGCGCTAGCTTTGCTTTATGACTAGATAACACACTGCATGAAATTAAATGATCAAAAGCTTTGTGAATTGGCGTTAGCTGTGATTCAGGTAGAGTCCCAAGCGGTCATGGCTTTGTCTGAACAAATCAACGACGCGTTCATCGTGGCGTGTAAATTGATGTTTAATTGCCATGGCCGCGTGGTTGTGACTGGAATGGGCAAATCAGGGCATATCGCCGGTAAGATTGCGGCTACATTGGCTAGCACGGGAACACCGGCTTTTTTTGTGCATCCAGGTGAGGCCAGTCATGGTGATTTAGGTATGATTACCAAACAGGACGTGGTGCTGGCCTTGTCAAATTCGGGTGAAACCGAAGAAGTGTTGACCATTTTGCCCATAATCAAACGCTTTGGTGTGCCATTAATCGCGATGACTGGAAATGAAAATTCCACCATGGCCAAATTTGCCACCGCACATATTTTGATTAAAGTGGAGCAGGAAGCGTGTCCACTGGGCTTGGCACCAACCTCCAGTACAACGGCGGCTTTGGTTATGGGTGATGCTTTGGCGGTGTCTTTGCTGGAAGCGCGTGGTTTTACTCGAGATGATTTTGCTTTATCTCATCCAGGCGGTAGCTTGGGTAGGCGCTTATTATTAATGGTCAGTGACATTATGCACATTGGCGATGAGATACCGGTAGTGTCCGAAGCGGCATTTATCAGTCAGGCCTTGTTGGAAATGACCGAAAAAAAGCTGGGTATGACGGCAATTGTCAACGCAGATCAACAGGTTATCGGAATTTTTACAGATGGTGATTTACGGCGTATGTTGGGTAAAAATCTGGACATTCATAACACAGCCATTACCGAAGTGATGACAGCTAACTGCAAAGTGATTAAGGCCAATATGCTCGCCGCTGAAGCAATGCAGATTATGGAGCAAAAGAAAATTAATGCGTTGATTGTAGTAGATGATCAGCAACAGGCAGTAGGTGCTTTAAATATGCATGACTTGGTTCGGGCTGGAATTGTGTAATGGCTGGCTTAGATAACACGCTATCTGCCATCGCGGAAAAAGCAAAAAACATTAAGCTGTTGATCTTGGATGTCGATGGCGTGCTTACGGACGGCAGGCTGTTTTTTGATAACGACGGCAATGAATATAAATCATTCCATGCCAGAGATGGTCACGGCATAAAGTTATTGCAGCAAACTGGCGTTCAAGTTGCTATCATTTCTGGAAGAAAATCCAGTACAGTGGCTTTGCGAATGAAAAATCTAGGTGTTGATCACGTTTATCAAGGCCATGAAAATAAAATTGCCGCGTTTAACGAAATTATTGAGAAAATAGGCATTGCACCGGAACAAGCGGCGCATGTGGGCGATGATTTGTTGGATTTACCGATTATGATTCGGGTTGGTTTGGCAATTGCTGTAAATGATGCCAATTTTGCAGTCAAAGAACGTGCAGACTGGTGTACGGTATTGCCCGGTGGCTTGGGCGCAGTTAGAGAGGTGTGTGATTTTATTATGCAGGCTCAGGGAAACTACGATTCAGTTTTGGCTGCTTACCTAAAATGAGCTTAAAGGACTATAAATTTTACTTAATTGCTGGCGGATTTGCCTTCTTTAGTTGGTGGCTGGCCAGAATTACCGGATTGGACGATTTGTACAGGACGGCACTGCCGCCACATAGCCCGGACTATTACAGTAAAGGTTATACAAAATGGCAGATGGATGCGACGGGGAAGTTGAGTAGCAAGCTAACGGCAGAAAAAATGGTGCATTACAGTGACGATTTGACCACACATGCGGTTAATCCGTTAATGTATTTCTTTAACCAAACTACGCCGCCCTGGATTGTGCAATCGGAAACCTCAATTTTGTCCGCCGATGGTAAAGATCTGTTTCTTAATGGCAAAGTGCATGTGCATCGTGATCATGCAGAAGGTGCCAGTGAGCTGACAATCAATACATTTAATTTAAAGGTTAAACCAGAAACCAGTTATGCAGAAACGACTGAATGGGCCGAATTGCTTAATCCACCTAATGTAACCACAGGAACTGGAATGAAAATGGTTTTTGTTGAGCCCATCTATGTGGAATTACTGAGTAATGTTAAAGGCAGATATGAAACAAAAAAATAATTATAAAGTTTTAAGCTGTGGCATTTTGTTATTGGCCGCGACCAGTTTTAATGCCAGTGCGCTGGAAACCGATTCCGATCAGCCAATCGTTATAGATTCCAATACCGCCACCTATGATGATAAATCTGCAATTAGCACTTACACCGGCAGTGTGGTTTCAGTTCAGGGTAGTATTCGAGTTAATTCAGATAAATTAGTGGTTTATTTTGTTAATGGCGAAGCTGATAAGCTGGTGTTTACCGGTAACAAAGCCAAGTTTAAACAAACACCCAGTCCTGGTGCGGAAGATATTACCGGGGAAGCATTAACGGGTGAATTCTACCCCAAAAAAAATCTGCTGGTACTGATTAAAGAAGCCACGGTTTGGCAGGGTAACGGAACGTATGCCAGTGACTTGATCGAATACGACATTAAAACGTCCCTGGTAAAAGCCGGTGAAAAGTCATCTGACGCTAAACGTGTGCATGTTATCTTGCAGCCGAAATCCAAAGATAAAAAATAAGCGATGGTGACATTAAAGGCCGTCGGGCTTATCAAAAAATATAATAAGCGCAACGTTGTTAATGGCGTGTCATTGCACATTAACACTGGTGAGGTGGTTGGTTTACTAGGCCCCAATGGCGCGGGTAAAACCACCAGTTTTTATATGATTGTGGGTTTAATAAAAGCCGATGAAGGTGAAATTTTATTAGATGGGCAGGATATTACCCATTATCCAATGCACCTGCGCGCAGCGCACGGAATTGGCTATTTGCCACAGGAGCCTTCGGTTTTTAGAAAACTAAGCGTTGCTGATAACCTGCGAGCCGTACTGCAAATTCGCGCAGATTTAACGGAAGGGCAGGCTGAGCTAGTTATTGAAGAATTGTTACAAGAGTTTCACATTTTGCATTTACGCGATCAGATTGCCCTGGGCCTGTCTGGCGGTGAGCGCAGGCGCGTTGAAATAGCCAGAGCATTGGCCACCAATCCGCAATTTATATTGTTGGACGAGCCATTCGCCGGTGTTGATCCAATTTCAGTTGATGATATTAAAAAAATCATTCAACACTTAAAGGCTCGTGGCATTGGTATTTTAATTACCGAGCACAATGTCAGAGAAACCCTAGGAATTTGTGATCGAGCGTATATACTTAACGATGGCAGGGTCATAGCTGAAGGTGGAGCCGATGCAATCGTGGCCAACCCAGAAGTTCGTAAAGTTTATTTAGGTGATAACTTTAGCCTTTAATTAATTGTCTCCACATAAGATATAAACTAAATGAAACAATCTTTAAATCTACGGTTAGGCCAGCAGCTGGCCATGACACCTCAATTGCAGCAAGCCATCAAATTGCTGCAAATGTCTACTCTCGATTTACAGCAAGAAATTCAGCAGGCGCTGGAGTCCAACATGATGTTGGAGATGATTGAGGACGAAAATCGGACACCTATTACCGAAGCAAGTACTGCGGAAAAAAGGGACGATAATCCTGATTTAGTTACTAGCCAAGGCTCTCAAACTGATATACCTGATGAATTGCCAATAGATTCATCCTGGGATGATGTATACGAAAGCTCGATGGAATTAACCGGTACCAACACAAACCCGGATAACGCAGAGTTTGAGTCTCAACGCACTAAAACCTCCACGCTGTTGGATCATTTATTGTGGCAATTGGAACTCACTTCCTTTTCTGAGCGCGATCACGCCATTGCCATGGAAATCATTGATTCCATCAATGAAGATGGCTACTTAATCACGGGACCAGAAGAAATCTACGAAAGTTTAAAGGATGAATTTGAAGATTTGTATCTGGATGAGGTGAATGCGGTATTGCATCGAGTGCAAAACTTTGATCCTGCAGGTATCGCCGCACTTAATCTGGCAGATTGTCTAAGGCTGCAGTTAAAGCAAATGCCGGAGTCCACACCGCATCGTCAGGATGCTTTATTGGTGGTAACCAGATATTTGGAGTTGTTGGCCAGCCACGATCAACCCAAGCTGATGCGCAAGTTAGGTTTAAACGAACAGCAACTGGGCGAGGTTGTTGCGCTGATTAGAACGCTGGATCCAAAGCCAGGCGCGCAGATACAGGAAACGGATTCTGAATACGTTATACCCGATGTGTATGTTACCAAGCAAAGTGGAGACTGGGTAGTCAGTTTAAACAGGGATATAGCCCCAAAGTTACGTATTAACCCCATTTATTCAGCAATGATAAAGCGGGCGGATAGCAGTAAAGATAACACGTGCATGAAAGATCATTTACAAGAAGCCAAGTGGTTTATCAAAAGCTTACATAGCCGAAATGATACTTTGCTAAGAGTGGCAGAATGTATTGTTGAAAAGCAAAAAGGTTTCCTTGAGCATGGCTCAATTGCCATGCGACCCATGGTGCTTCGGGATGTCGCGGAAGAATTAGAATTGCATGAGTCGACTATTTCCAGAGTAACAACCCAAAAATACATGCACACCCCTAATGGCATCGTTGAATTTAAATACTTTTTTTCCAGTCATGTTTCAACAGAGGGTGGTGGAGAGTGTTCGGCAACGGCAATCAGGGCGTTTATAAAAGAATTAATTGCCAGTGAAAACCCCGCAAGACCATTAAGTGATAGTAGAATAGCCGAGCTATTACAAGAAAAAGGCATTAATGTTGCAAGACGGACGATTGCCAAATATCGTGAAGCGATGTTTATTTCGTCATCTAGCCAAAGAAAGCGCATCTTATAGCGCGCTAACAATTATAATTAATATTTATACATAAGGAGTTTATTCCATGCAAGTTATTATAACAGGTCATCATCTTGAAGTAACCGAGGCTCTAAAAGCGCATGTTGATGCCAAATTTGAAAAACTGGCACGCCATTTCGATAATGTTACAGATGTACACGTTATTTTAAGCGTAGAAAAATTGGTTCAAAAGGCAGAAGCCACTTTACAGCTGAACGGCGCTAAATTATTTGCAGAGGATCATCAA
>Ga0208264_1000046_pt1 | contig 94680 bp, 72 predicted proteins | sample LakWasMet31_HOW6_2_FD_183873 | JGI IMG/M metagenome (GOLD analysis project Ga0208264, IMG submission 183873) | Freshwater sediment methanotrophic microbial communities from Lake Washington under simulated oxygen tension - Sediment Metagenome... | ecosystem: Environmental > Aquatic > Freshwater >... | reverse complement strand
GCTCGAAATAACCTTGTTCAGTGATGTCAGAAAGCTTTTTTGAGTAAGCTAGAAATTGCTCAAATTCTTGTGCGGTATTGGGGCCAAGTTTATCCAGTTCCTGTTTCATGCGAATCGGATCAGAACTTAAATCCAGCGTGCTGCCGTCTTCAAAAAAATTACGCCAGTGCGGTTCTACAGTTTGGATACTAACGTAATCCTCCATTTTTCGGCCCGCTTTTTCAAACAGCTTTTGAAAAATATGCGGCATGGTTAGTATGGATGGGCCTAAATCAAAACTGAATCCGTCTTTGTGCAAGATATTTAACTTGCCGCCAACTTTGTCGTTTTTTTCCAGTAAATCAACGCTAAAACCTTCGGTAGCTAACGAAATAGCTGCCGATAAGCCACCTAAACCTGCGCCGATGACGACGATGTGCTGGTTATTCATTTAGTAATCTCTTCTTCTGCCTAGAAATATTAAAAAATTTTGCCAATGTTGCCTGACATTGGATTGGGCATAGCTGCGAAATGCTTGCAGCGCTTGCCAATTACGCGAAATGCGTTGCCATAAACCCGCTTTGGCAAACACAAAATCAATAAAACCGCGCATTTGCTGATAACGTATATCTGAATAGGGAAACCAGTTAGGTTCATCATTGAGCTTGCTACGACTGGTTAATCCAGACACGGTGATGCTAAAATTGCGCAAGCCTTCTGCGCCATGATAACGCCCAAATCCGCTGTTTTTTACACCACCAAACGGCAATCCCGCATGACCGATATTTTTAATGACGTCATTAACCGCCCAGTTGCCAACGGCTAACTGTCTGGCGACGCCTTCTGCTTTGCTAATATCAGTACTCCATACACTGGCGTTTAAGCCAAATTCGCTGTCGTTGGCCAGCTCAACAGCTTGTTGTTCGGAAGAAAACGCCATCACTGGCAATAATGCGCCAAAGGTTTCTTCCCGCATCACCAGCATGTCATGGCTGACATCCCATAACACCACGGGTTGTAAATATCGACCATTTAACTGCAGCGGCCCCGAGGCTTTTGCACCTTTAGCGATGGCATCGTCATAATGCGTTTTAACAATTTGGAATTGTTGCAAAGAGGTTAATGCGCCCAAATCGCCGGTTGCGCCATGTCCCACCGTTAACTGCTGTACTGCGCTTAATAACATTTGCACAAATTGGGCATAACAACTTTCCTGTACATACAGGCGTTCTATGGAAACACAAACTTGGCCGCTATTGCTGAACGCCCCGTATAAAGCGGCGTTGCAGGCTCTGGTTAAATTTGCATCGTTAAAAACCATCATGGCATCTTTGCCACCCAACTCCAGCATAACCGGGATTGGATGCTGCGCGGCTCTGGCCATAACGGCACGACCGGCGTTAACGCCGCCGGTAAAAAAGACCAAATCCGGCCGGTTATCAATTAGCTGTGCGCCAGTTTCGGCCTTGCCGATAACGTGCTGCACCAAGCCATCGGGCAAGTTAATCTGGTTTAATAACGATACGATTAATTCGCCAATGGGAATGCTTAACTCAGAGGTTTTAAAAATCACGCCATTTCCGCTAACCAGCGCAGTTAACAACGGACTTAACGTTAATTGAAAAGGAAAATTCCACGGTGAAATAATCGCAACCACGCCATACGGTCGGCGCTCAAATTGCGCGCTGGCGCTTGGAAAAGCCAAAGGTGAGGTGGTTAAGCGACAAGGTTTAAGAATACGCGCGGCATTTTTTTCGTAATAACGCAGCAATTCCAGCACCGGATAAATTTCACTTAGCAAAACATCGGTTTTTACTTTACCGGTAACTGTGACGATGCGTTCAGTTATGGCATCAATATCCCTCAAGATGACAGCGCTTAAGGCCGATAAGCGGTTAAGTCGATCAGTTACTGAATAATTAGCCCAGGTTGTTGCAGCTAAACGAGCGGCCGCAAATTGTTGGCCAATCGCTTGATTATTAGTAACAGGATATGACTTTATTACTTGCTCGTTTAACGGAGAAATAACGGTGATGGAATCAGTCATGCTTAATTACTTGCTCGTTTAACGGAGAAATAACGGTGATGGAATCAGTCATGCTTAACCATCAATTGAGTTATAACTAACCCCGTATTTTTGACAAATCAGGTTGGATGAAATCCTTGCTGATTCATAGATGGTTGGTAAACCACTGCCTGGATGAGTGCCGCCGCCAACCAGATAACATTGATCAAGTTCCTGAAATTTATTACGCGGCCGCCAATATAAAAGCTGGCTGAATTTATGAGAAAGGCTAAATGTAGCGCCCATAAATACACTTTCTGCCGTTTCCCAGGTTTGCGGGGTGATGACTTTTTCGCACGCGATTTGTTCACGAATATCAGTCAAGCCCAGACGGGTTGCCAGTGCGTCCAATACTTTTTCACGTACATTGGCACAAGCGCTTTCCCAGTCAACATCACTTTGATTATTGGGCATGGGCACTAATACGTACAAGGCAGATTTACCTTCAGGTGCCAAACTATCGTCGGTTATTGACGCATTTTGCACATAAAATGAAAAGTCATCGCTCAGCGTTTTGTTACGAAAAATGTTGGCAACATTGCTGACATAATCATCGGCAAACACAATAGTATGATGGGAAATGTCGTAGCGCTTGTTTAATCCCAAATACAACATAAACGTGGAACACGAGTATTCCATTTTTTTAAGTTTTTCAGGGCTGTGTTGCTTAAGCTCGTCCGGCTTAACCAGTTGGGTCATGGCATGCGCAAAGTCGGCATTCACAATCACTTCATCGGCCATAACGGCGGTGCCATCCTGCAACCTGACGCCTTTAACTACTTTGTCTTCAATAATCAGGGATTCAATCGGCGTATCGGTATGGATGGTTCCACCTTGCTCGGTGATTACCTTTGCCATAGCGGCGGCAATTTTATTCAACCCGCCTTTAACGTGGTAAATGCCAAACTCATGTTCCAAATAAGACAGCATGGTAAACAGAGCAGGGCATTCCCAAGGCGACATACCCAGGTATTTTGATTGAAAAGAAAATATTAAACGCATTTTCTCGGCTTTAAAATATTTGCCTAAGTTAGTAAATACGCTGTGGTTTAAGGCTAAATAGGGCAATGCTTGGATTAAATCCCAGGAAAAAAATGCTTTCAAACTGGTATAGTCGCGCTTGATGCATGGGTATAGCTTGCGAAAGCGTTTGCCTTCTTTTTCAATATATTGATCAAAACCAACACTGCCTTCGGTAAACTTGGCTTGTAACTCAGCGCGCATTTTGTCGCGGTCAGAATAAACATCCACGGCGCGGTCTGAAAACAGCAGCCGATACATGGGGTCCAGTTTAATAAATTCCAGATAATCGCTGCTACGCTTATCGCACAGCTCAAACATTTCATCCAATATATATTTCATCAGCAAAAACGTTGGTCCAGTATCAAACACAAAATCATCCATGTTGATCGGGCGGTTTCTGCCGCCGACTTCCGGATTTTTTTCGTATATGGAAACCTTAAAGCCACGATGGCTTAGCAACATCCCTGCACACAAGCCACCAGGGCCTGCACCAACGATAACAATATGTTTTGTTCTCTGCATAGTTAAAAATTAATTGAAAACTGAGTTTGAAATGATAGGCAATGTGCCCGTTGTTGTGTTAATAGTCAAGCAATCTGACAGGGTAATGGTTGGCGTAGATTAATAAAGCCAAGGAATTAACTGCTTGGTCCGCAAGCAATAATCAGCGTAAATATGACTAAAATGTTCTTGCAGCCAGGTCTCTTCAACTTGAATGCGCTGCATAACGACGTAAGTGATAGGACACAACAACGCTAACAAGGCCAGGATGTCACCCATTGCAATGCCTGCCGCCAAAAAACAGCACAGTAATCCTGTATAAGCAGGATGGCGGATAAAATGGTACGGGCCACAGTCAATCAGAATGTGGCTGTCTTGAGTAACTACGGTAGTGCTAAAAAATTGGCCCAGCGCAAACACAGCATAAAAACGTAGAAAAAGCCCAATGATGAACAAGCAAATCGCAATAATTTGACGGCTGAATATATCTATCGGTAAGGTTAACAAATGCAGCTGTTTGATAAACAATGCCGCAATCAAGGCAATGGCAACGACTAACCAGATGAAACGTTCAGAACGATATTCCCATTGGCCGTTACTGGTCACAAGCACGCGGGTTTTTAAAGCAACGCCGATTTCAATAGCAGTCCAACTGCTGCCAAGCATTAACCAAATCAGCTGTATTGTTGTCATAGGGATTATCTGTCTTGTGGTGGAGCTGCATGATAGAATCTAAATCCTAATCGTACAAATCAATTCTTACCTCAAATCATGTCGGCTCTCATTCAACTTAGTAACGTCCATAAAACTTATATCAACGGCCAAATCAGTCAAACGGTATTGCGTGACGTATCTTTGGATATTCAAGCCGGTGAGTTTGTTGCCATAGTGGGGCCTTCCGGAAACGGTAAGTCCACGTTAATGAACTTATTAACCGGCATTGATCGGCCGTCTCAAGGTCAGGTGTTGGTTTGTGGCAGTGCATTACATCAATTAAAAGAAGAACAGCTAACCCGCTGGCGAGGCAAGCATGTCGGGATTGTTTTTCAGTTTTTTCAGTTATTGCCTTCGCTGACTTTGTTGCAAAATATTCTGCTGCCGATGGATTTTTTGGCAAACAAACCAAAACGCGAACGTCTGGAAACAGCCCATTACCTATTGGAGCTGGTCGGCTTAAGTCAACAAGCGCAGCAGCTGCCCAGCCAGGTGTCTGGTGGACAGCAACAGCGCGCGGCCATTGCCCGCTCTTTGGCAAATGATCCACCATTGATTGTGGCCGATGAGCCCACAGGCAATCTTGATGAAGCCACGGCTGATGCGGTTTTTGCTTTGTTTTTACAGCTAAACCAGCAAGGTAAAACCATCGTTATGGTCACACACAATGAAGTGCTGGCAGGCTCGGCCTCAAGGCGTATCGCCATTCATTCTGGACGTATTCATCAAGATCACAAAAACCAGGGACTGACTGTTGAATAGCGCTTGGCACAAAGTCTTTGCGGATTTGTTTGCCCATAAATCCCGTACTGCGCTCGCGATTTCCAGCATTGCCATTGGCATTTTTATGCTGGGTACATTGCTGGGCATGATTGATTTACAATTGGCCAAAATGGATGCTTCGCACCAGCTTTCCATGCCATCGCACATTAACTTAATCCTTAAAACTGACGCACCACTTGCTGTGGCTGATCAAATTAAAACGCTGCCTGGCGTTGCCAATGTTGATCTTTTAACACAGTTTACCGTGCGCTTTAAAACCGCAAATAATCCCGAATGGCAATTGGGTACGGCCTTGTTTAGGCCGGATTATTCGGCACAACAATACGATATTATGTCATTGCTTTCTGGTGAATGGCCTAAAGATCAAACCTTGGCACTGGAGCGCTTATCGGCTAAATACGCAAAGCTGCAACAAGGCGATAGCATTGAGTTTGAATCACCCACCGGCAGAGTTGCTTTTGCAGTCAATGGCATTATTCGTCATCCATTTGTAAAGCCGCCACCTTTTGGCGGGCAGTTGCATTTTTTTATCTCTGCTGAGGCAGCGGCTAGCTTTGGTATTCCGCCAGCTACCTTTCGACAACTGCTGGTGCAAGTTACACAACCTTATAGCGAAGATAAAGCGCGTTTGATTGCTGCGGACATTCGGGCAAAACTGAGTGCATTGGGTATTGGTGTTAACGCCACCTTATTACAAAATCCGGAAAAACACTGGGGTAGACCGTTTTTTTCCGGAATTAATCTGATTTTAACACTGATGGCCTGGGCGTCTTTAGTGTTGAGTTCCGTGCTGATTCTTAACACGATTGCAGCATTAATTACGCAGCAAACCGACCAGATTGGCATCATGAAAGCCCTGGGTGCATCGCGCTGGATTATTGCCCGTATCTATTTGGCAGAGGTATTTCTAGTCGCTGTGGTTGCGATAATTCTGGCGGTGCCGTTAAGTTTAGTAGGTGCTTATTTTAGTAGCCGCTGGTTACTGGATTTGTTTAACATTGAAATGAACAGTTTTGAATATTCAAGTCGAGCTGTGTGGCTAATGTTAGCAGGTGGCTTGCTGGCACCGTTGGTAGCAGCGTTACCGCCTATCTGGCGTGGGGCATTGTTAACCGTACGCGAAGCCATCGCAAGTTATGGTTTAGGTGCTGACTTTAGCAGCAACCGTTTTGATCAATGGCTTGAAAGAAATGTATTTAGTCGCTTACCCACACTTTATGCGGTTTCTTTAGGGAATTTATTTCGGCGCAAAGCCCGAATGCTGTGGACGCAAAGCGTGCTAATTATTGCAGGAGTACTATTTATCTTAATCATGAGCTTAATCTCATCGGTAAAATTAACCTTGGATAATGAATTAGCACGCAGCCACTATAACGTTAGGATAGGTTTTAGCGCTGATCAGCCGGTGTCATTAATTAAGCAGATTACCCAATCTCTAAAGCAAACAACGGGCTTGGAATTCTGGAATCGCCTGCCTGCCGAACTGAGCAAAAATAATGTGCCGCTACATCCAACTGGCAGCTTAGGTATGCAAATGCTGGCCTTGCCGGAGAACACCGTCATGTACCAGCCACTTATCGTGGCAGGCCGTTGGTTTGAAGCTACCGATAACCAGCAAAAAGTACTGGTGTTAAATGAAGCTACGGCTGAGTTAAACCAGATTAAAGTTGGCGATAGCATTAAGATTAACTTGCTTGGGCGGTTTAGCAGCGATTGGCAAGTGATTGGTTTTTATCGTAGTTTTGCCAGTTCGGGTTATGCGGTAGAGGCATTTTACGCTCCGTTAAGCACGGTGCAAGCCATGACTGGTCGCACAGAGAAAAGCTCGTTTGCGTTGTTGTCAGGTACGGTTAACAACTTGGCTGAAGAAAAAAATTACGCGGATCAATTAAAACAACTATTTCAAGATCAGCATATTCCCTTGGATTTTTACACAACGATTTCAACACGGGAACAGAGTCAATTTGCCCAAAATCAATTTCGGCCCATCATCAGCATGTTATTAGGTTTGGCGGCCTTAATTGCGTCAGTCGCCGGTATTGGTTTATCAGGCATGCTGGCCATTAGCGTATTGCAGCGAACCAGGGAAATAGGCATGCTCCGTGCAATTGGGGCCAGTTCACAAGCAATTTTCAGATTGTTTATGCTGGAAGGATTTTTTCATGGAGTAATAGCTTGGCTGATCAGCATCCCTATCGCATTCTTTTTGGCAAAACCGGTATCTCGGACATTAGGTGAAGTGATGCTTGGCATTAAACTGGACTTTGCATTTTCTATCCCGGCCATTTTGATCTGGCTGGGCTTGGTCAGTTTACTGGTTATCATCGCCTCATACTTGCCCGCTCGTCATGCAACACAGGTAGCTGTTCGTGCAAGCCTGAATGGTTGATGTCCTAAAGCAAAAAAACGCGGTTTAGCTTAAATCGATTGTGCCTGTTTACTGAAGGCTATTATCAAAGCAAGCGAATAGTTGTCGTTTTTAGATACCTGTCCAGGCAGTATTACCAAAGCTGGAACGGCAGCAAATATGTTAGTTCAAAATGCCGCACTCAAAGTCATAAGCATTAAAAATTTGGAAAATTTTTTAAGAAATACTCTAGCTTATAAACTAAGCATTTTTTGCTTTGTCATCTGTTTGTCATATTTGTTAGTAAGCTAAGCAAGTAGGTTTAGCAAAAAAGCACCATAACTAAAATGTTAGCATAATAAATTACTCAATAATTGGCTATTGCAATTAATCTCATTTCTATGGACTATTGATGTTAAATATGTCTTAAATACCAGCTATGGCGAGATGGCTGGTGTAATTATGGCAAGCACCAGACGTCAAAAGTGAAATATTTCACAGATATTTAAGATTTATTTAATTACCATTGCAGTTAAGTTCCACCATGATGTGGATAATATGATAATTATAGTAGCTATTGAGATTTTGGTAGTTGCAATTAATTTTTGATCAAAACGACTGTTAAGATTAATGACGTGTTAGTTTGCAAGCTCTAAACACCGAGTTAACTTAATAAACTAGGGGGCGGCTATGCTTATTGGACATGTGGTTTCAGTTGGTTATTTTTCTCATCAAGACAGCTTTATTGATGATGTGCCCCGACCCTTGCCAAACGACTGCAAAAAACAACCGAATCTGCAACCTTCAAAACCTGCCAAGCCAAAAAAACCCTCTATTGATATCGAAATGCTTTTTCAAAGACGCTTACAAAAGCAACTGGAAGATTAAACAGTCAGAAAACTGTCGATCTGTATTTTCAGATTAGCCCAGTGGTTCAGTAATTTGGTCTCAGATTTGCTTCTAACCTAAGGAAAAAAAGTTTTATTTTCCAGCAAGATGTTTCCGTTGACGTTGTCGTTTTCTGTGGCAAGCTGATTCTATCCGTTGTCTTTGCCACGTACGATTATGAAAAAAATACATTTTATCTTATTTGTTGTAGCCGTCGGCTTATCTAACAGTAGTTTTGCCAATTTGCGCGAAAAAAAACTGCCAATCTGTCAGGATAGCCCCAATTGTGTATCCAGTCAGGCGGAGGATAGTGACCATTTTATTAAGCCATTTAAAATTACTGGTAAGCCTAATGAGGCCTGGGAAAGGTTTAAGCAGACCATTAAACAAACCTCCAGGATGGTGGTAACCCACGAAAATGACCAAACGCTTCATGCTGAGATCACCACGTTGCTATTGCGTTTTGTTGATGATATTAATGCGGTTTTGGACGAAGATGCTGGTGTCATCCATATTCGTTCTGCATCCAGGGAAGGGCATAGTGATTTCGGTGTTAACCGCAAACGTATTGAGGCACTTCGTGAACAATTGCAGCAAGCACATGTTATCGAATGAATAGTGCTGATTTTAAGTATCAAAAGTCACTGTTCATCTTCAGGCGTGACTTACGCTTACAAGATAACTGCGCTTTAAATCAAGCATTAACGCTCAGTAAGCATGTTATTGCGGGATTTATCTTTGATCCGCGACAAATCAGCGAACATCCTTATCAAAGCAAGCCTGGCCTGCAATTTATGGTGGAATCGATTGCTGACTTGCAACTGCAATTTCGCAACATCGGTGCAGAACTGGCTTTGTTTAATCAGCTGCCCGATCAGGTCATAAAAAATTTGGTTGCGCAGCAGGGCATTCAGGCCGTCTTTATTAACAGAGATTACACGCCGTTTAGCAGGCACCGTGATTACGCCATCGCTGAGTTATGCCGACAATTAGGTATTGATTTGCATTATTGTGCGGATGCCTTATTGAATGAGCCGGAGCAGGCGACCAAGTCTGATCACACACCATACAAAGTATTTACCGCATTTTATAACAATGCCAAACAACAGCCAGTGCCATTACCGCAGGCGCTAGCTGCTAATAGCTTTCTTTCAATCCCCAGTCATTTCAATTTAAATGATTTAGCGATCAGCCATAATGAGCAAATAATGTCAGGTGGCAGACAGCAGGCTTTAGCTATTCTTGATAACTTGAGCGCATACGCCAATTACCAGACAACCCGTGACTTTCCAGCGATTGACGGCACCAGTATGCTATCAGCGCATTTAAAGTTTGGCACTTGTTCGGTACGCGAAGTGTTTTATGCGGTCACCGAATTCCTGGGGAGCGAACACCCTTTAATCCGGCAGCTCTATTGGCGGGATTTTTTTACGCATATTGGATTCCACTTTCCACACGTGTTTGGCAAAGCTTTTAATGAGAACTTTGAGCATGTTCAGTGGGATAACAATCTGGATAATTTTAATGCTTGGTGTCACGGGTTAACTGGGTTCCCTATTGTTGATGCCGGTATGCGGCAATTAAATGCCACGGGTTTTATGCATAACCGGGTGCGCATGATTGTGGCTTCGTTTCTGGTTAAAGATTTGCACATCAGCTGGCGCTGGGGTGAGCGTTATTTTGCACAACAATTAGTCGATTACGATCCATGTGTTAATAACGGCAACTGGCAATGGGCTGCGTCCACCGGTTGTGACGCGCAACCTTATTTTAGAATTTTTAACCCCTGGCTACAGCAACAAAAATTTGATCCGGATTGTGTCTATATTCATCGCTGGGTGCCGGAACTAAAAACATTCAGTCCAAAAGCCATACACCAATGGTATAACTTGTCTTCATTAAGCAGTTATCCGGCACCGATTATTGATCATGCTAAAGAAAGTAAACTCGCCAAAGAACGCTTTAAAAATAGCTCGATGGAATTGATTGAGCGGCGGAAGGTTATCTAGCTCTACTGCGTTTAGGCGTGATTTTTTGAGATAACCAATAAAAACAAGTTTTAGCTATTCCGCCAACCTTATAAAAGCCGTCTCCTGAGGCATAACTATCTAAATGCGTTTTAAGTGATCTAAAAACAACCGGTTGCAGAGTTCGTGGGCTCCCTCTTCTGATGGTGCTCTAACTCCAGCATCCATCTAGTCATTCACTGAAGAAAGCAGCTGAATAATTAAAAAAGTTAAGGCTTAATTGCACTTGGATGTCGTAGTAACATCGAAAACTTGCCCCGATTTTTATTTAGCCAGCCACGCACTTCAACTGTTTTACCTGCAACCGAATTCAGGCCTGGAAACAGGCTTTCCCAGTCTCGGTCAATCCGGGCAGAGAATTGGTCTGTAAAGTTAAGATAAATTGATTTTTTGGTTTGTTTAATATTGTCAACTTTGCCCACTATGCGAGTCCAACCGGTATGGCCTTGATCGCTAAGCTGCTCGACAGCGATTGGTGCGTATTCAGGTCGTTGCCAAATGCCAAGATGGTTTTTTTCTGCTTGATTCTGGGCTTTCACCAACTCATCCACAAACATCAGATTGGGCGGATAAATGCTGGCTTCGGCTAATCCGGCCGCAACAAGTTGTAAATTGATATGTTCCTTACTGTCGGTAAACACGTGCGCCAGCGTGCGGCCATACTTGTCGGTTTTTTCAACATCGTGAACCAAGCGCACCGTATGGTTCTTTAACTTCTCGGTTAACCAGCGTTTGGCTTCATCGCCACCAGCGTCGGCTTGCTTGTTAAAATGTTGCACTTCCGGGGTGTTAATGCCCAATAAGCGTATTTTATTGCCATCAGAAAGCTCAATCGTATCGCCGTCATACACTCTGCTCACTGTAAAATAGCTGTAACCCGGCGCGGGCAGGCTTAAGGTTTTGGCTTCGGGTGTTGGTTGGTCCGTGTAATGTTTTTTACCGTCGGCATCCTGCCATTCATAGACATCAGCAGCACCGGGCCAACTGAGTGCCAGCAATAAAATCAATAAGAGTCGATTCATTTAAGGGGTATTGGTTTTGTTTTAGTGAATTTGGCACTTAACCACTGTATGGCTAGCAGCAAGATAAACAAGCTGCCTAAACCAAACACAATGTTGTTATCACCAATTGTAGAGTAGGGGGTTGATCCTGTCATGGCGGTAATGCTGCCAGTTAACGCGGTGGTGGTAAATAACGGTAGTTGTTTTACTATCTGGCCTTCGGGATCAATAATGGCAGTGATGCCAGTATTGCTGGCTCTTAACAGGTATCGACCAGTTTCCAGCGCCCTCATTCTGGCGATTTGTAAGTGCTGATAGGGTTCAATGGACTTGCCAAACCAGGCGTCATTCGTCACATTGACTAAAAAGCCAACGTCTGAATTCGCTGGCGTTCCGAAAGCATCTTCATAGCAAATAGAGGTGATAAACGGATAACCGCCCGCTTTAAGTAGCGGTTGTTGGTCCATGCCCGGCTCAAAACTGCCCAAACGCATTTTAAACAGATTTAAGATATAGCCGGAAAACGGTTGTAAAGGCAGATACTCACCAAACGGGAGTAAATGCTTCTTTCGATAAATGCCTGGATTTTTGCCAAAAGTGACCACCGCATTATATTTGTTGTTATTAATTTGATCATTAACAGGCACGCTAATAATTAGGTCCGTGTTGTGCAGCACTGCCTTGTTATGTAAAGGCATTAAGTAATCTGGCAAGACTTCATGGAGATAAGCCGGAATTGCTGATTCCGGCCAGATAATAATTTGTGAATCCCAATTGCTTTCAGTGATCAATTGATAGGTTAACAAGGTAGGAACCTGGGCTTCGGGACGCCATTTTTGATCCTGGGTTACGTTGCCTTGAATCAAGGTGGCTTTAATGGGCTGACCAACTGCCGTTGTCCAGTGCTGATACTGCAATAGACCGCCAACCAGCCAGATAAGTACTAACACGCTAACGCATGATGGATAAAGCTTCTTGTGGTTAAAGCAGTGGGCTATCATTGACGCAGTTAGCGCTACCAAAAAACCAGTGCCGTATTCGCCAACGAGCGGGATATAGCCGGATAAAGGGGATTCCAGCTGTGAGTAGGCGCTTAACAGCCAAGGAAATCCGTTAAGGGTAATAACGCCGCGTAAATACTCAATTAACACCCAAAGCAGTGGTAAGGTTAATATTTTTAACGAATGCCTGTTGTTTGTCGTTATTGCAGCCAGCAGGCCTGCCAGTGCTGGAAACAGGGCCCAAAAAATCACAAACAAAGCGGTCAATAAACTGGAATCTATCAGCCCGCCACCGCCAAAATCATGGATGCTTACAAAAACCCATGACACCCCAAAGCCAAACGATCCCAAGCCAAAACAATAGCCTCTAAGTAAGGCCTGTGCTTTAGTCGCATCGCTCCAGGCATTAAATAACACAAATAAGCCGATAATCGCTAAATAGCTGAAGTTAAATGGCGAGAATGCTAAAGCGAACAATATGCCAGCAATCAAACATTGAATATGAGGTAGCTTTAAAATGGCTAATGACATCGCGCTGAGCAAAAGTTGATCATAAATGATGTATGTTACAGCGGATTGTCTTGGTGTGAGTTACAAAAAGTAAATTATTGCTAGTAATGCACTTTTTGTCTAAAAATCTAGATCAGGGATACAAGGAGTTGTGGGGCGGTTGCAAGGTTTAGGATCAGAAAAACTCTCAGCTAGCGATCTGTAATATTTTCCACCAGATTAATTAGGCGCTGTGTGGTGGCTTAAGCAAGTTGTTGACAATCGTTGTTTTAGCTCCAAATACAATGTGGGACAGCCCGACATACAGCAAAAATAGCGGCAGATTGGGGTCAATTTCAACTGTGTTAACCTCGCCATAAAATTGCAGCGAGCCAATCATTAATATTAAAAAGAAACCAATTAAAACCGTAAATTGATATTTTTTGGTGAAGTAGCAATAAGTCAAGATGACACATTCTGTGGCTGCCAAATATAGCATCATAATACGTAAGTTGTTGATTAAAGCACCAAACAATTCTTCATTAAACTCGAAAAAGGAATAACTTGGCGAAGCGCTAAATGCACAACCAGTGATAAAAATGGCTACCGAGATAAAAAAGTTAAGGTCAATTAGCATCGTGATGCCTTGCCAGAATAGTGCTTTCATTATTTCATGTCCTGTTCCAAAACCGCAAAAAGACCCTTCCCAGAATATTCTTAGGGAAGGGTATAGAGGAGGATGTTTAAAATCGGAAAAATAAAGCTGTCTAATTTAGGCAATATTATTTTGAATCTAACTTACTTCGGGAAAGGGGGGTTGTCAATATATAATTGGACAAATAGTGGACAATAGTTAGTGTTTGCTGTTGCGACAGGGTTAAAAAAGTTTTTGTCGGACGACGTTAAGACATGAATCGATGATGATAAATCTAAAAATCTTTAGTCTTTTCTGCTTAATACGGAATTAATTTAGAATTTCTTGCCAAAATTCTATAAAATCTAATGTTTTAGACATTCATCAGATTTAGCCACATGGATTTAAAATTTCTTGATTTTGAACAACCAATCGCCGAATTAGAAGCGAAAATTGCAGAACTCCGTAAAGTGGAGTTTGAAAATGATTTCAATATTTCCGATGCGCTTAAGCAACTGGAAGATAAAAGCCAGGCGTTAACCGAGTCCATTTTTGCAAATCTGAGCGACTGGCAGATTTCGCAGTTGTCCAGACACCCTGGCCGGCCTTATACATTGGACTATATCAGCGGTATGTTTACCGATTTCCATGAATTGCATGGTGATCGGGCTTACGCGGATGATCCGGCCATTATTTGTGGTTTGGCGCGCTTGGATGATCAGCCAGTCATGGTGATTGGCCATCAAAAAGGTCGCGATACCAAAGAAAAAATCTACCGTAATTTTGGCATGCCCAGACCTGAAGGTTATCGTAAAGCCTTACGAGTCATGAAAATGGCAGAACGCTTTAATTTGCCGGTGATTTGCTTAATCGACACCCCGGGCGCCTATCCAGGCATCGGCGCGGAAGAGCGTGGCCAAAGCGAAGCTATTGCCAAAAATCTGTTTGAAATGGCCAAATTAAAAACCCCGATCATTTGCACCATCATTGGTGAAGGTGGCTCTGGCGGTGCTTTAGCGATTGGCGTGGGCGACCGCTTGATCATGCTGGAATTCAGCACCTACTCGGTAATTTCACCTGAAGGCTGCGCATCGATTTTATGGAAAAGTGCCGATAAAGCGCAGTTAGCTGCTGAGGCTATGGGTATTACTTCGGACAGAATTAGAGCGCAAGGCTTTTTAGATGAAGTGGTTAGAGAACCTATCGGCGGTGGACATCGCGATTTTCAAACGATTGCGGCCAATTTAAAAGAAGCCTTATTGCGTAATTTGGCTGAATTAAAACAATACAATCTCGATGATTTATTGGTTAAGCGCTATCAGCGCATTATGGATTTTGGCTCATTTACTGAAGAAGTCGTTAAGTAAACGATTTCTTGCCAAGCAAGTTAATTGGCCGACTTATGTCGGCCTTTTTGTTTAAATTATCGGATAGCTTGTGCAGTCTTTAAGCAAACAAATCGACGCTATTTTTGCCCAAATCCCCAAGCAGGCGCAGATTTTTATTGCTTACAGTGGCGGTGTCGATTCGCATGTGTTGCTGCATTTATGTGCAGCCTATCGACATGATTACCAACTGCACGCCGTTTATATTCATCATGGTTTGCAAGAAGTGGCGGAAGACTGGGGGCAGCATTGTCAAGCCACTGCCGAGCAGTTACAAATCGGCTTTAGCCTATTGCGGGTTAATGCCCATCCTGCTCCTGGCCAAAGCCCAGAGGAAGCCGCCAGAAATGCCCGTTATCAGGCTTTGCAGGCATTGTTAAATAATGGCGATGTCTTGTTGCTAGCGCAGCATCGGGAAGATCAACTGGAAACCGTGCTGCTGCAATTATTTAGAGGCGCTGGTTTACCTGGGTTATCAGGCATGCCAGCGCGCTGCCAGTTTGGCAAAGGCCAAATGTATCGGCCGCTGCTAGATGCCTCCAAGCAAGCTATTTTGGACTATGCTCGCGCGCAGCATTTGCACTGGGTGGAAGATCCAACCAATCAACAAAATGACTACGACCGCAACTACTTGCGCAATGTCATCCTGCCCAATATCAAACAACGCTGGCCTGCCAGTGATAAAACCGTTTCCCGCTCCGCACAGCATTGCGCTGAGGCGCAATCCATATTAACGGAATTGGCGCAGGAATTACTTAATCAAGTACTGGAAACTGAACACAACACCCTGAATATCAATACACTGCTTAGTTTTACACAGCAAAAACAGCATTTGATCGTCCGGCAGTGGTTTAAATATTTAGGCTTAAAAATGCCTCCTCAATCGCTATTAAGTCGAATTTTTACTGAAGTGATTGCAGCTAAAACCCAAAGCGATCCAGTGTTGGAGTTGGCCGAGCATACCGTGCGGCGCTATCACGGTCAGTTGTATTGCGTGCCAAAATTTGCTGTGTTTGATAGGTCAGATAAGCTATGGCCGCGCGGACAATCGGTATTAAATCTTTCCCCGCATATGTCTATTTCGGCCTATGAGGCCTCAAATGGAATATTAGCAGAGCAATGGCAAGACGCGCTTGTAACAGTGCGTTTTCGGTCTGGCGGCGAAACCATTAAGTTACCAGGGCGACAAGGCCATCACGAATTAAAAAAACTATACCAAGAAGCTGGCATACCTCCGTGGCAACGAACTGTCATGCCTTTAATTTACCTGGACGGCAAACTAGCTGCAGTGGGTGACTTATGGATTAGCGCTGATTTTTATGCTGATCAAACGTCATTGGGTTGTGTTCGTTTGGCGGTTGATGGGATTAGGTGAGTGTCTTAATTAAAATTGTTGCGAATTTTTATTCATACAGACTCAGCTTGGTTTAACGTAATTAATCAACTGCGTAAGATGCTTCGACTTGGTTTCATGCGCAACATCATTAAAACACTATGATTACGGCTTATCGGGCTGAATCAATAGAACCTTTGCTGTAAAAAAGTTGACTTAATTCAACATTTCAATTAATTTAGAAATATGGAAAATAAAACGGCTGTTATAACACTATCTGCCTTGGCTCAAGAATCCAGGTTGACGATTTTTCGCACATTAGTTCAAGCTGGGCCTGATGGCATGGCTGCCGGAAAGATTAGCGAAACAACAAGCATTCCACCTTCTTCACTATCATTTCATCTCAAGGAAATGGCCTATGCCGGCTTGGTTAATTCGCGCCAAGAAAGTCGCTTTATTTATTATTCGGCCAATTTTAAGGTGATGAATGAGTTATTAGGATATTTAACGGAAAACTGTTGCGCAGGTGTTCCGTGTTGTGTGGAAACGCCGTGTTGTGAAGAAGGTGAATGATTCTTTGCTTAATTTACAGCCAAAACCAAATACGATCAACTGGCTAAAAAATTGCACTGATCAGTATCAAAACAGTTAAAGCCCCTTAGAAAATCTTATTGATTTAATTGAATAATTATTCCTTTTTTACTGAACGAGATACCAAAAATGAATGTCCTGTTTCTCTGCACTGGCAACTCTTGCCGCTCCCTGATGGGCGAAGCCACTTTCAATCATCTTGCTCCAGAAGGCTGGCATGCCATTAGCGCGGGCAGTAAGCCGTTGGGTAGATTAAACAGCGGCGCTGTGGCTTTACTTAAAGAAAAAGGCATCTCAACTGAGGGCTACTACAGCAAATCCTGGAACGATTTGCCTTTAACGCCGGATATTGTGATTAGTGTTTGCGGGAATGCAGCCAACGAAACTTGTCCTGCTTATTTGGGGCCGGTTTTGCGTAGTCATTGGGGTGTTGAAGATCCGGCCCATGCTGAAGGCACTGAAGCGGAAATCAAAGCCGCTTTTGAGACCGCTTTTGGCATCTTACGTTACCGCATCGAGCAATTTCTGGCTTTACCGTTGGATGAATTAAAAAACGACCGCGAACGTTTGAAAGCTGAGCTGGACCGTATTGGCAATTTGTTACCGTAATTATTTAGGAATTTTATCATGTCATCAATTCAAGTATTTGATCCTGCTTTGTGTTGCAGCACTGGCGTTTGTGGTGTTGAAGTCGACCAGGAATTAGTCGGGTTTTCAGCTGATGTGGACTGGGCCAAGCAAAACGGTGCCGCAATCGAGCGCTTTAATCTGGCTCAGCAGCCAATGGTGTTTGCAGAAAATCAGGTGGTTAAGGGTTTTCTGGAACGTTCTGGGGCTGAAGCATTGCCGTTAATTCTGGTTGATGGCGAAGTCGCATTAGCTGGACGTTATCCAAACCGAACTGAACTAGCGCGCTGGGCCGGAATTGCCAAATCGGAAGACAAGCCGGAATCAAGTTGTTGCAGTGGTAGCAAGTGCTGTTGATAAATCATAACTATCCAGTAAACAGGGCGAATTCATTCGCCCTGTTTACTTTGAGATTGAGCTAGACGAGCGGTTAGCCCTGGTTTGGCATTTTACCGAAGGCTGCGCTACAGCCTTTTATTGCCCTGATCTTACTGATACTAGCAATAAAATTTGGCACATCGTTAGGAGTTAGTGCAATGTTCGATCTACAGTTTCTCAAGCATCCCCCGCGCTTTCTGTTTTTTACCGGTAAAGGCGGGGTAGGTAAGACCTCAATCGCCTGCGCTACATCTATACAGTTAGCGGATGGAGGGAAAAAAGTACTATTAGTCAGTACCGATCCGGCCTCTAATGTTGGCCAAGTATTCGGCGTCACAATCGGTAACCAGATAACTTCTATTCCAGCGGTGCTGGGCTTGGCAGCATTAGAAATCGATCCACAAGCCGCCGCCCAGGCATATCGTGACCGCATCGTCGGTCCAGTGCGCGGCGTTTTACCGGAAGCGATTGTTAACGGCATCGAAGAACAATTATCCGGTGCCTGTACGACTGAAATCGCCGCGTTTGACGAATTTACGGCGCTATTAACGGATTCCGTACTCACCGCAGGTTACGATCACATTGTGTTCGATACCGCCCCGACGGGTCATACCATTCGGTTACTGCAATTGCCTGGGGCCTGGAGCGGCTTTCTGGAAGAAGGCAAAGGTGATGCTTCTTGTTTGGGCCCATTGGCTGGTTTGGAAAAACAGCACAGCCAATACAAGCAAGCTGTCGATGCCTTGGCAGATCCAAAGCGCAGTCGCTTGATACTGGTTGCACGCGCCCAATCATCCACCTTGCTAGAAGTGGCGCGAACTCATCAGGAGCTGGACGCCATTGGCTTAACACAGCAATATCTGGTCGTTAACGGCATTTTGCCGGAAGCCGAAGCAGCGCAAGATCCGCTAGCAACTGCTATTTGCCAGCGCGAACAACGGGCGTTGGCTGAAATTCCGCAAGCACTCAAGGCCTTGCCGATTGATCGTATCGAGCTGAAACCGTTTAACCTGGTTGGGCTGGATGCTTTGAGGCAATTGTTGACCAACGCTGCAACGATTTTGGCTCCAAGTGATGTCAGTACCAGCCCCCTTAAATTGCCCAGTCTGGCAAAACTGGTTGATGAAATTGCTGCCGACGGACATGGCCTAGTGATGTTAATGGGCAAGGGTGGCGTTGGCAAAACTACTCTGGCGGCCGCAGTGGCGGTGGATTTAGCCCAACGTGGTTTACCGGTCCATCTAACCACATCAGATCCCGCTGCTAATTTAACTGAAACTTTAAACGGTGTTTTAGATAACTTAACCGTCAGCCGTATCGACCCGAGCGCGGAAACTGAACGCTATCGCCAGCACGTGTTGGAAAGTAAAGGCGCAAAGTTAGATGCGCAGGGCAGGGCGCTGTTGGAAGAAGATTTGCGCTCACCTTGCACCGAAGAAATTGCCGTGTTTCAAGCCTTCTCGCGCGTAATCCGTGAGGCGGGCAAACAGTTTGTAGTGATGGATACCGCGCCTACCGGTCACACCTTATTGCTGTTGGATGCCACTGGCGCTTATCACCGTGAGGTTAGTCGGCAAATGGATACTGGCGTGCATTATTTAACACCCATGATGCAGCTGCAAGATCCTAAGCAAACTAAAGTGTTGCTGGTTACGCTGGCAGAAACCACGCCGGTATTGGAAGCCGCCAACCTGCAAGCCGACCTGCGGCGCGCCGGAATTGAACCGTGGGCTTGGGTGATCAACAACAGCGTTGCTGCAACCACTGTGCATTCACCCTTGCTAAGGCAGCGTGCGGCCAATGAATTAAGCGAGATTGATGCTGTCGCCAATCAGTATGCCCAGCGTTATGCTCTGGTGCCGTTACTGCAGGAGGAGCCGGTGGGTGTTTCCCGTTTGCTGGAATTGGCGGGTGCTACCTAAGTTAGCACTAAGGTTCAATTTGTTAATACTGGCAGTTTGTTAACAATTAATACGCTATTTAAGAGCTAACCCGTTCGCAGTGAGCTTAGTCGAACTGCAAAGATATTCTCCTTCAGCAGTCCTTCGACAGGCTCAGGACGAACGGAACTCACATAGCTATTGATGTGTTAAATAACTAGCGAAAAATTATTACTTAAGGAGTTCACCATGAAACGCTTTCACATCCACATCGCTGTTGATGATCTCGAAAAAAATATCTCGTTTTACAGTGCCTTATTCCAAGCCGAACCGACTGTGAGAGAAAGTGATTACGCCAAATGGATGCTTGACGATCCGCGCATCAACTTTGCCATCTCCAATCGTGGACGTAAACCGGGATTGGATCATTTAGGCTTGCAGGTCGAATCCACAGCAGAGCTTGAATCCGTGCAACAGGGGCTTGTTGCTGCGGCCTTGCCGATTGCTGCGCAAAAACAGGCGGCCTGCTGTTATGTGCAATCTGATAAATACTGGACGGTCGATCCGCAAGGCATTGCCTGGGAAGCATTTCATTCTTTAAATGCCATTCCAATGTTTGGTGAGGATGAAGTGATACAGCTTGAACCGGCCAGTTCAGGCTGTTGCAAACCAAACGAATAGCTTAAGACTTAGGATTTCGCAAAATAACTTTCCTCAATAATTTGCCAGCCAAACCGTTCGTGCTGAGCCTAGTCGAAGCATGAATGGTTTGGTGAGGCAGCACCAGGATTTCCCCCGCCTATCCTTCGTCCAGGCCTTTAGTCCTGAGTGCAGCCGAAGGGTCAGGACGAACGGGTAAATCCTTATCTGTTTAAACAGGGAATTTAATTGCCGTCATATCGTTATGTTGCGACTAGCCAAAAGTTAATCGCGCAAAATTAATATCTGGAGACCATGATGACCAAACCCAACTGCCCCAATGCTCGCTTATCTTTTCTCGACCGCTATCTGACGCTATGGATTTTTATGGCCATGGCGATGGGTGTCGGTATTGGTTATCTGTTTCCCGCTGAAGTCACCGGTTTTAATAAAGCCGTGTCCGTGGGAACCACCAATATGCCGATAGCCATCGGTCTGATTTTGATGATGTACCCGCCCTTAGCCAAAGTGCATTATGAAGACTTGGGCGATGTGTTTCGCAACTGGCGGGTGTTGTCGATCTCGCTGATCCAAAACTGGATCATCGGCCCCGTGTTGATGTTTACTTTGGCGATTATCTTTCTGCGCGATTATCCAGAATACATGACTGGGCTGATTCTGATTGGGCTGGCCCGTTGTATTGCCATGGTTATAGTCTGGAATGAGCTGGCCAAAGGTGATAATGAATACGCCGCTGGTTTGGTTGCTTTTAACAGCGTGTTCCAGGTGCTGTTTTACAGCGTTTATGCCTGGTTTTTTATTACCGTGTTGCCACCGCTATTTGGATTGCAAGGCAGTCTGGTTAACATCACCATAATTGAAATAGCTAAAAGCGTGTTCATCTACTTGGGCATCCCATTTATAGCGGGCTTTATAACCCGTTTTGTCATGATCAAAGCCAAAGGCAAAGACTGGTATCACCAAAACTTCGTGCCTAAAATCAGTCCGCTAACACTGATTGCACTGTTGTTTACCATTGTGGTCATGTTTTCATTAAAAGGTGAATTAATCGTGCAATTGCCTATGGATGTAATGCGGATCGCTATTCCCATGTTGATTTACTTTGTCGTGATGTTTTTGGTCAGCTTTGTCATGGGCAGAGCCATTGGCGCAGATTATGGCAAAACCACCACGCTGGCCTTTACTGCAGCCAGCAACAACTTTGAGTTAGCTATTGCCGTTGCGGTAGCCGTCTTTGGCATTAACAGCGGCGCGGCGTTTGCGGCGGTTATTGGACCGCTTATTGAGGTGCCGGTGATGATCGGTTTAGTGAATGTTGCGTTTTACTTTAGAAAGCGCGTTTTTGTTGGGTAATAAACTAAGCCAGCAATAACTTGTATCACGGCAAGTTGTAGTTTGAGCAGTCAGACTTTTGGTTTTTGCTGGTTAATCCATTCGCGGTGAGTCATCAGATACTCGAATGATCGAACCATGAATGGATTAACGCCTGCACTTAAATCGCAGAACAGTTATATTTTCAGGTGTATTTCCAGATCATATTTTTCTTTCATATACAGCAATAACCAGTTTTCAGTATTTTTTTGCTCAAACGATGTGTTCATCATCAATAAGCGTTGTCTTACTGCATGCAAGGGTAACAGTAGTAGCTCGATGTCACACATGGCTACAAACTTTTCCGGCGGGGTGGAATTGTTGTTAAATATCTTAAACAGCTGTTGCTTTTTAAAGCCCATATGCATGTTCAATTCTTCTTTAAACTCCAAAAACAACGGCAACAAATCACTGCCATTGCAGGATTCGTCTTGCAATTTATGCAGTCGATTTAATAGGTGACAGATAGCCAGTCTATACAATTCAGATTCCCGAATACACAGTCTTTCAGCAGTCGTGCGCATGGCAAAGCGGTCTGAGTTGTTTATGCGAATAGAGACGATATGTTTTTTATCGTCAAGAACGGTTTCTTCTGTGTCAATCAAAGTAAAGCCCCAATATGAAATGATCGCAAAATAGATTGTTTAAGTCATAAAAATCTAATTATCTTCAAGTCTAAAGTAATCATGTTACAAGTTTATAACAGGTAACTGGATAAGCAGCGTTAGGGCCGGGTTTTGCTGGTTGTTTCAGGGAGCGTAGTTCTATTTCTGTACATGGCTACTGGGCGATTACAAGATTTCAGCTTTAGACGTTCAGAATTCCTCGGCCTATTTTTAAAACAACTTGGTTAAATTAAAACGGTTGTTATTCAATAGCTTAAAAATAGTAAGCAGCTACCAGGGTTGCTTGCTGCATTCAAATAAAATCAAAAATCCAGCTCTGTTCATTCATATCCAGCCTGTCTAAAGTGTAAAACTTTTTCAAAATCAATGTAATACCTAAGTAATACAATTCTTTAAATCGTCATAACCCTGTCACTGAATAAACACAACAACTTTGGAATAATTATCTAAAGGCAAATCAAGTTGGCATTTGCTTTATGGGAGTAGAACTGGAGTAACTAGGGAAAAGGGATTGCACAGATAGGGAGTGAGGAAGGAGGGGATTAAGGAGTAGGTAACGGTAACGGGTAGGAGAAATGAATTTACAGGAGTTATTAATTTTTGTAAGCGTGAAAAGCCAAACTCGTTGTGAGACGAGGACGGAAAGTTACAGGACTTAACGCTAAGTTGGCTGAGCTACCACCTTATGTATTTACTTTTAATATCAAAGTGACTAACACCTAAACGCTTGGCTTTTGCTGGAAAAAGGCAAGCATAAAATTTGAAAGTGTTAGCAACGATTGAATTTTACATCATAAGGCTATTAACAATGAAACTATTCACAAAATCTTTATTTGCAGCAGCTATGTTGGCTGGTGTTGCTGGTGGGGCGCAAGCAAGTATTGCAACTGGCAGCTTAAACGCAGAAGCATTTTTACAAGTTTATGACAAAACTCAAGGTTTGACTTATGACTTGGATTTGGGTTCTGCCGCGACTTTGGCAAACTTAAAACTCACTCCAACATTAAGCTATAACTTAAGCGCGGATGCTAACTGGGTTTCATTTTCTAGCAATTTGGATCCTGCTAACACCAAATTTGGTGTAGTGGTTGGTTATAACACGCAAGCTGCCTGGACCACCTTGACAACGCCAACGCCTGCAAAAGGTGCTTCTTTTGTTGCGATTGCTAATGGTATTAAAAATCAAGCTGGTGCAATCAACATCGGTTCAACCCTTGCCAACACAAGCGAAAATTTAAGTAAATTGGTTGCAGACACGGCTACTCCTTCAACAGGTCAGTGGGCGTATGGCAAAACTCCAGGTAGCGCAACATTAGCGTCTCTTTACGGCACTTACAACGTTAATGGTGCAGATGCGTCTATCCCCTTTGGTACAGATGCAACTTTTTATACATTAGTAGCTACTGGTACTGGTGTAACTGCGACGTTATCAGACCATGTCTGGACATTAACAACCAATAGCTTAACTTTTGCTGCGCCTGTTCCTGCAGCAGTGCCACTGCCAGCAGCAGTTTGGATGTTTGGCGCTGGTTTGTTAAGCATGTTGGGTTTAAATCGCCGTAAAGTGATTGCCTAACTCCCCCTCAAGATTTACTTGTCGATTTAACAGAGAGAAAATCCATGAAAAAGTTATTATTAGCTGCCGCGGTTACGGCTGCAGTGATGGCCGGTAACGCAAATGCTGCATTACCCGTTATCGCCAGCGATACTACTGTTGTTTATTTGTCAGGGGCTTCTGCATCATTAGACTACATCAATAAATTGATCACTAGTCCAGCTGCACCTGCTGTTGATCGTTTTTGCGATAGCACGCAAGAAATTTGGCGCTTTAACGATCAAATCGATGGCAAAACTCAAAATGCGTTTTATTGCACAACAGCGCAAACAAATAACCTGTTGAAAAATAAAGTTAAAAGCCATTTATTAATCTATAAGCGTAGTGAAGGTGGTTCTGCAATGGGTGTAAGTCCATTGGTTGTCAATCAAGCCATCTCTTTCTTAAACGTTACCTCTAATCCAACTTGCGTGGTTACAACGCAAGCGGCTCCTGGAACAAACACTGTGGGCGCAGCAACTTGTACTTATGACAAGAACTTGGCCACTGCATCCCAATTTACCTTAAAAACGCCTGATTTCGGTATGTCCGATGTAGAACCAGGAAAATTTACAGGTGAAAACACGCCAGATGGTTTCTCACCAGTATCATCTGATGATGTTGCATTGTTGACTGTTAGCGGTGCATCAGCAGTAACGTTTGGTGAACCTGTTACTTTGCAATTGTTTAAAGCTTTGCAAGCAGCCCAAAAAGCTACCGGTCAAATCCCGGCTACTTGTGCGATTGGTGACAAAACTGAAGCTTGTTTGCCTAATTTAAATTCTGCGCAAATTGCTTCTATTCATTCCGGCAGCTGGACCAGCTGGAATAGTTTAAAAGTGGGTAACACTGGCTTAGGTTTGTACGATTGGGTTTCTGCAAATGCCGCAGCGTATTTACCAGCTGTCTCTGATGTGCATGTTTGCCGCCGCACAAATGGTTCCGGTACGCAAGCACAACATGGTGTTGTGTTCTTAAACTCACCTTGCTCCGAAGCTTCTTTAGCTACTCCTGCTGCTCATGATTTAGGTGGCAATGAAGGTGATGGCTTTACTATGGTTCATGAAATGGCCGAGTCCGGCGGTGTGACTAACTGTTTGCATGAATTGGATACAGCGACTGATGCGGCTAACGCATTTAACAACTCCGCATGGAAATCAGGCGTGCGTTGGGCTGTCGGTATTCAATCTTTGGAAAAAAGCGATGCCAACTTTGAGTTTGTAAAAATTGATGGCGTTGCTCCAACTTTAGCTCATGTTGTTGATGGTTCATACCATGATTGGGTTGAAAACACCTTCCAATACAACACTGCTTATTACACCGGCAGACCAGCAGATGTTAGATCATTAATAACTGCGGTTATCCAAAAAGCGGCATTACCAGAAGTTATGGCTTCTTTAAATAATAGCTTCGTACATGGTTTTGGTACTGGCGCTTACTTGGCTGTGCCTAGCTTGTTTACACCAGAAGCGAATGGTGCATTCAACTCAGCCAGACCAGTTAACCCATATAGCCGTGCTACTGCGAGTGCAGCAGTTGATAACTGCCGCGTACCAACCATTTATAACAATGGCGATGCCAAGTTATAACATGTAACTAACGAACTGGGGCAATCCCGGGGCCGGATCAAGGATGATCCAACTCTATACAAACCAGCCGTTTTAGAGCGGCTGGTTTTTGTGTTTAAGTATTTTAGGTAACTAAGCAAGTTAACGACTATTTATTGAAAGATAATAGATAAATCTTTGATATTTATTTGATAGATGTCACAAAATAGTAATCAAACAATCATAAAATTGTAGGATGAGATGCTTTCGCTGGGAAAGCACGGATTTTGTCTGACTATAGCAATGCAATTTATCCAAAATAATAAGACTACCGCCTTAAAACACGTGCTACGCACTGTGATTTTTCTGACTATTGTATGCAGCAATGCACATGGACAGGATGTAAAGCCTGTGCAGACAGAAGCATCGGCAGATATTCAGCCAGCTGCGCCATTAGTTATGGACGATGCGCCAGAACAAGCGGCTCAGGAGCCAGCGAGCACCTTCGACTTGTTTGAGCTGCGGGTAAAAGGCAATACCTTAATGGATAAAAAACAATTGGAACGCACGGTTTATCCCTTCCTGGGTCCAAAAAAGTCAGCTGAACAAGTTGAAGCCGCCAGAGTGGCATTGGAAAAGCTTTACCAATCGTCTGGCTATCAAACCGTTACGGTGGATATACCAGAACAAGAAGTTAATAACGGCGTTGTGTATTTGCAAGTTGTGGAAGGAAAGGTTTCCAGACTGCGGGTTAAAGATTCGCGTTATTTTTCACTGGATAAAATCAAAGAAAGCGTGCCAGAAATTGCCGAAGGCAAAGTGCCAAATTTTCCCAAAATGCAAGAACAGCTGGCTCAGTTAAGCAGCCAAAGTCCAGACCGGCAAATTACCCCGGTATTAAGAGCAGGAGAAACCCCGGGCACACTAGAAGTGGATTTAAAAGTTAAAGATACCATGCCTTTGCACGGCAAAGTGGAACTCAATGGCCGAAACACCTCCAGTACATCGCGACTACGTTTGGTTTCATCATTACGTTATGACAACCTGTGGCAAGCCATGCACAGCGCTTCATTGATGTATCAGGTTGCGCCGGAAAACAGCCAGGAAGTGGATGTGTGGGCAGGCACTTATGTGATGCCGTTTTTTAATACCGACAGTCGTTTAGCATTTTATGGAATCAGTTCTTCATCGAGCGCGCAAGTGGCTAACGTGGGCGGGACGACGGTGATTGGTAACGGTAACATCTATGGCTTGCGTTTAGTTACCCCGTTTAAGACGCTCGGTGATTATTTTCATAACAGCACTGTAGGTGTTGATTACAAAGACTTTACCGAACAAGTTAATTTAAAAAAAGGCGTTGGTACCAACACGCCGATAAGCTATCTGCCGTTTTTAGCGCAATACAGTGGTACGTTGCGCGGCAAAGAATACATGACTTCATTTGATCTTGGACTGCACGTTTCTGTGCGTGGTTTGGGCAATAATCAGAAAGAATTCTACAGTGTTAGTCCAAACAATCAGACGTCCGGTAAGCGGGCCTTTTCCAGTGCCAACTATATCTATCTGACTGGCGATGTAAAGTTTCAGCACGACTTGCCATTGGGTATGGAATTAAACAGTCATTTTACAGGGCAGATAGCCGATTCACCTTTGATTAGCAACGAGCAGTTTTCCTTGGGCGGCGCTCAGAGCGTGCGCGGTTACTTTGAAACCCAAGCCTTGGCGGATGACGGTTTGTTTGGTTCATTTGAACTGCATTCACCGCATTTGGGTAAAGTAGGCTGGGATTATTTAAACAAATTAAAGTTGATGATGTTTTTGGAAGCGGGGCATGGTTGGGTGCAAAAAGCAGGTAGCGGACAACCAAGAAATTACACCTTGGCCAGTGGCGGCGTGGGGTTACATTTTCAGTTATGGAAGCATTTGAGTGGCGTGTTTGATGTGGGTGTGCCATTTATTTCCCTGGCTCCGGTAAGTAGCGGCGATCCACGATTGCATTTTAGTGTTGCCACCGAATTTTAATCGGACAGGCAGTTTTATTTCATGATTTTGCAAAATCAAACAGAGTTTGAATTTTAAAAGGCGACAACGATGGTTATCAATACACTTGTAACTCACACTCCAACCAGGGAAAGTCAATTTAGACTAAAACCCTTGGTTGCTACCATTCATGTATTGATTACAGGTGGCTTGTTTGCAAGTTCAGTTACGCCGGTTTACGCTGAACTTCCACAGCCTATGCCTGGTGGCTGGGTTAGTCCTGGCGGCAGCGCGACCAGTCAGATTGATGGTAATACGCTCAATATCAAACAAGTTACTGATAAAGTCATACTTAACTGGCAAAGCTTTAACGTAGGAAAGGAAAACATCGTTAAATTTGACCAGCCGACAGTAACCTCCATTGCCTTAAACCGGATTAACGACCAATCGCCCAGCCGTATTTTGGGCCAGATTAATGCCAATGGCCAAGTGTATCTACTCAACAGAAACGGCTTTGTGTTTGGTAAAGACTCCATTATCAACACCAACAGCTTAGTCGCCTCCACGCTGAATATTAGTGAAAATGTACTAAAGCAGGGCATTACCCAAGTATTCAAAAAAGATAGTCAAGTCGCGGCCTTTGGTGATCGGCCGGATGAGTCTGAGGATAGCACTTCGGTAAATAAGGATGCCAAAATTACCTTTGAAAAAGGCCTTAAGACCGATGCGGATAACCGTTTAGTTGATAACAATAACAAATTGATTTTAGATAAATCAGATAAACCCATTGTTGTTGATCAAGGTTTCAATACCAATGCCAAAGGCCAATTGATCAATGCCACAGGTCAAGTGGTTGTCAATAAACTGGGCAAGGCCATTGTGCCGGTAGCAGTTGAAGCAAAAATCCATGCCAACAAGGATGGTCAGATCATCATCGTTGCGCCAACCATAGAAAATAGCGGAACGATTCAGGCTGAACAACATGGTCAAATTATCATGGCAGCCAGCCAGGATAAGGTGTATTTACAAGCCGCAGATGATAAAAGTCCTTTTGCCGGCTTGGTGGTAGAAGTTGATACCGGCGGTAAAGTTAAAAACGCTGGTGACATCTTGACCAAAGAAGGCAATATCACTATGGCTGGCTTTGCCGTTAACCAGGAAGGTCGGGTTAGTGCCACCACATCGGTGAATGTGAATGGTTCTATTCGATTGGTGGCAAAAGAAGGTCACGGGGTAGTGGGTGATTCACTGGTATCTAACTCAACGACCCGCACGGTTGACAACGCAGATGGCTTGGGTAAAACCTCTAAATTGACCTTTGGTAAAGGCAGCGTGACCGAAGTAGTGCCTTCTGCCGATAAAACCACGGCAATTGATGATCAAAAACAACCCCTGTCAAATCTTGAAGCGACTGCTCAAACGGTAGAATTAAAATCCAATTCTTCCATAAAGTTGACTGGCGGGCATGTCAATATTACTGCAACCAATACGCCGATAGATGCCAGCCAAGGAACTAACGGCCGAATCTTTATGGATAAAACGGCCAAGATTGACGTATCGGGCGTTAAAAATGTAAAAGTGGCAATGGAACGCAATGTTGCGGACATCTCCGTGCAAAGTTTTGAGTTACGGAATTCTCCTGATCAATTAACCGGTGTTTTGAAAGGGGCAAATGTTAAAGTTGACTTGCGCGACAACACCACAATTATTGATACCAGTGGGGCGATTTCGCGGGTAAAGCGAGATATTAACGAGCGACTAAGCGCAGGCGGCACAATTAATTTAAAGTCCAGTGGTGATGTTATTGTCAATACCGGGGCCAATTTGGACATAGCCGGCGGCTCGGTTAGCTATCAGGATGGCTATATCAAAACCACCAAGCTTATTGCGGATAACGGTCGAGTTTTAGATATTAGTGCCGCTAACGCAGCTCAGCACTACACCGGAATTTATGGCCTTGTTAAGGAGCACAATCAAAAATTCGGCACCACCCAGCAATGGGATGTATCAGGCAAGGGCCAGTTTGAGAAAGGCTATGTTGATGGTAAAAGGGCTGGTGCGATAAATATTGCCACCCCAAAACTGGCGTGGGCCGGGGATGTCACCGCAAAATTTGTTTCCGGCGTTAATCAACGCGTTCCTTATTTACCAACCACACCGGTAGGCGGCACGTTTACTATTGATATGGCGGTGTTTCGTTCATCGCAAAATGTGCGCTTTCAAAACTCAAAAAAGCAATTGGATTTTTCCAATGATTTAGTTAGCGGCGAAAATCCAGAATTTCCAAAAGATGCCAATGGGGTTGCTAATGCCTTGGTATTGGATAGTTCGCTGAGCAATAATGCTGGTTTAACGAGTCTATCTGTTAAAACCTGGGGTGATGCGGGCTTGGATACAGGCACGAAAATTAAGATGCTCCCAGGCAGTAGTTTATCTCTTGAAGCTGGAAATATTCATGATAGTGCCAGTATCACCGCACCCGGTGGCAAAATAACCTTAACAGCAGGTAATCTGATTTCCCCATCCGGTACGGTTACTTTGGATAAGACCGCAAAAATTAATGCTTCTGGGCTTTGGGTAAATGATTTACAAAAAGGCTTGGCGGCATCCTCAACCGATCAACTTTGGATAAATGGCGGCTCCGTCAGCTTGACCGGTCAAGGTGATGTGGTTGTTCCAGTCGGCTCCGCGATTTCTGCCGATGGCGGTGCATGGTTGTCAGCAAGCAGGAATTTGACGGCGGGAAATGGCGGCAAAATTACCTTGGGCGCATTAGGTAGTCCCGGAACACCGTCGACATTAACCATGTCAGGGCTATTGTCTGCCTATAGCTTAAGTAAAGGTGGCAGTTTAACTTTAACCAGTGGTGATATGGTTATCGATAAACTGGAAAACCTGGTTAAAGATAATAAGGGGAATATTGTCGTTAATGATCCTAGTTTACGTGGTAAAACCTTCGCGCTGGCTACTAAGAGTGGCAGTTTTACCTTTGCACCAAATTTTGGATTTAGTGAGCTGAATTTAGAAGGCAACAGCACTGGCGTTACGCTAAAAGAAAATGTGCTATTGGATCTAAAAACCAAGAACTTGTTTTTAGATGCTGACTATCAGGCACAAGCTACTGGCAGTTCAATCCGTGATTTTAGCCATATTGTATTGTTACCGGAATCGCAACGGCAGGCCCAAAAGTTGACTTTATCGGGCCTGGAAAATGTCATTTTAGCTACCGGCAGCCAAGTCAGTTTGGAAAAAAGTTCCAGTGTAGAGATGCAATCATCAAGGAGTATTTTGATAGATGGATCGGTTAAAGCGCCCGCTGGAAAAATCAAACTAAATATTAACCCCATTTCACAGTCACCCTATAGTCCAGCGCAAGCAATTTGGCTTGGTGCGCATGGTAATTTAATGGTGGCCGGTGCCAGTTTAATGAATCCGACCGGAATATTAGGTCAACAAACCGGCAGTATTCTGGATGGCGGTGATGTCAGTATTAATGCACAACGAGGCTATGTCATTCTGGAACAGGGTTCGCAAATTGATGTGTCCGGTGCCAAAGGCAAAGTGGATATTTTCCAGAAAAATGCCGATGGCAAAGATGGTTTTAAAACTGCCACACTCGGCTCAAATGCTGGCAGCATTGCCATAACAGGCGCTGAAGGCATCGTAGTTGATGGTTCAATGAAAGGTTATGCCGGCACTACTCTTCAAGCAGCAGGCAGTTTATTCTTAAGCTTGAATCGTTCCAGTCGTAATGAGCCGGACGAACCTAAGATACCTTTCCCTACCCCAATTTTAGATATTCAGATTGAGCAAAAAGATCGGACCATCCTCACAAACACGAAGTTTGGCGACGATATAGCGCCAGTACTAAATGGGCGATTGGTTGTTAGTGCGGATGAAATTACCCAAGGTGGCTTTTCCAACGTACAACTATCAACGCCTGGACAATTGACCTTTGCCGGTGATCTGAATCTAAAAGCAGCCGAAAGTATAAAATTGGATGCACCAGAGTTTGTCTGGTCAGGAAATGAGGGTGCAGCAGGCACAGTGAGTTTAGATAGTAACTATGTGCAACTCGGGTCAACCCTCGTTCGGGATATTACGAGTGTAGCTACGACTGGCAACGGCAAATTTAATGCGAATGCACAATGGCTGGGATTGATGGGCGCTTCTTTATGGAACGGCTTTGCCAGCGTAGATCTAAGTAGTAAACATGACTTAAGAACAACCGGTTTACGGACTGGAGATCAGCGTGATTTTATTGGTGTATTGTCAACTGCCGGAAATTTGGCTCTGAATGCCAGCCAGATTTACCCGTCCACCTTGACCATTTTCACTTTTAATACCCTGGGTAATATCAAGATTACCGGTAGTAATACCGATACGTCACCATTATCTGCGGGTGGTAGTTTAAAGTTTATTGCCGCAAATATTGAACAGGATGGGGTAGTAAAAGCGCCGTTAGGGGCGATCAATTTTAGCGCCACGCAATCATTAACTTTGGGTAATAACAGCCTCACATCAGTTTCAGGGAAGGGGCAGGTTACGCCTTTTGGCGTAACAAAAGGCGGTTTGGATTGGTTGTATCCTCTGGCCAATAGTGCGCAAGATTTAGCGGACTCAGCTAATCAGGCTAACCTGCGCAATTTAATTGTCGATGTTTCTCCACAAAAACAACTGGTATTAAATGCCCCTGAAGTAACTTTGGCAGTCGGCAGCAAATTGGATATTGCTGGTGGTGGCGATATTATGGCCACGGAGTTTAAACCGGTCTCTGATGGAATGACCGATTTGTTACAGTTGGGCAGTGCATCGTATGTCGGCAGTTTTGCCGTGTTACCGACCTTGGGATCTACTTTTGCACCCAATGATCCGCTCTTAAGTGTGGGTTGGAATCTTGCCGCCGGTCAACAGGTTTACTTAAATGCCACCAGTCAGCTGCCAGCTGGTAAATACACGGTTCTACCTGCTTATTATGCGTTAATGCCGGGTGCATTTTTAATCACACCACAAGCAAATTCTCAAGATAGCAATATTACAACCTACAGCTTGGATGGCACACCGGTAGTATCCGGTTATCAACTTATGGCAGGAACCGAAACACGCGATGCCAGAACCAGCGGCTATATGGTGCAAAGCATGACTGACGTATTGCAGCAACATGCTCAATATTCGGTAACCTGCGCCAGTAACTGCAGTGATACGTTTAAGGATCAAGCCAAAGCTGTAACCAGTCTGCAGGCTGAAAATATCAACAATAGTTTGGCGCTGTTAACCGGCAAACAAAAAATATTGACCGAAAATTATTTCCAAACCAAAGCCACTGCAAAGGGGTTGGATTCTCCGATATTACCGTTTGATAGCGGGCAAATATCCATCCTTTCCCAAACCAAATTACTGTTAAACGGGGATATTGATTTTGCAAGCTACGGTACGAAAGCAAAAGGTGCTCGTATGGATATTGCAGCGGACAATATTCATATCGTTAAACAATTGAGCGCAACGCCAGTCAACGGCGATCTGGAGATTCTGGATACTGACCTAAACAAGCTTAGTGTTGATAGTCTGTTATTAGGCGGGGCGCGTACCTTTAACAAAGATGGCAGTACCGATGTGGCGGTTACATCCCATACAGTCACTTTTAATGAAGGCGCTCAAGTTTCCATGAAAGACTTGACTGCTGCTGCGACCCAAATAGTCGAAGTTAAAACGGCTGCCAATTTAACAGCGACAGGTGCAGTAAATACCGGCGACAGCATTGTTAATATTGCCGGTGATGGGGCTTTACTCAGGGTTTCGGCGGGTAAGCAAATTACGCTCAACAGAACCGCATCATCCGGTGTAGAAGGGGATTTAATGGTTGCCAGTGGTGCAACATTAAAATCCAATCAATCCATGCTGCTTGATGGTAGTAAGTCCAACATATTATCGGGCGACATAAGCTTACAAAAAGGCACTACTGCATCGCCCAGTTCCTTAGCTATTAGCGCCAATTCCATCAATATGGGTGCGGTAACGGGTTTACCTGATGATGCTACCAATTTAAGTAACCAAAAACTGATGAATTTGGCTGTAGATGATTTGGTACTAAACAGCCGGGGCACACTCAGTTTTTATGGCAACGTCGGTCAGGTAGACGCTAATAACAATCCAATTAACGGTGGCGAGCTGGCGTCAATAGTTTTTGACAAACTGGTGTTAAATACTGCGGCACTTGCCGGTTTTGGCACAGATACACAGGCGGTTAAGCTGCAGGCAAACACCCTGGAATTGGCAAACCCCTATACCAGTGCGCCGGTAATTACCGGTAATGGCACAGGAACACTGGATTTATCGGCTAAACAAGTTACCCTGGGCGGTGGTCAAATGGCTGTTAATGGCTTCCAAACCACAAAATTGACGGCGCAACAGAAATTGTTGGTTGATGTGAGCAGTCAATTACAAGCATCTGCCGATGTTGCGTTAACAGCGGGTTATATAACAGCAACTGGCGGCACAGATTTTAAACTGGATGCAACCGGCCACAATATCGTTGTGTCTGGCGTTAAAGACGCGGCATTGCCTAAAGAAACTACCGGTTTTGGCGCATCAATAAACTTCATTGCCGACAGTGTAAAATTTGACAGTAAAGCGCAGTTGGCCTCGGGTAAACTTGGTTTACATGCCTTGGTTAAAGACGTTACTGTTGGTTCATCCGCAGCTATTGATTTGGCAGGGCGTAAAGTTAATTTTGCTGATTCGGCGGATTACACGCCTGGCGGACAATTTTCTGCCATCGCTGACAAAGGTGCGATAACGTTAAACCCCGGATCCAATTTAGATTTACGTTCCGGTGGCGGAGCCGCTGTAGCTGGTAATCTAATCCTAAAAGCTCCGACTGCTCCGCCTGCTCCGCCGAAAGACGAAACTGGTTTGCCGAAAGCCGAAACTGGAGCTGTGAAAGTTGAAACCGGCTCGGTAGCTTTATTAGGCCAAATACAAGCGAATAAAGGGAATGCCAATATTGATGTGGCGACGTTCAGTTCCAAGACCAATTTTGATGAACTGTTGGATGCACTAAATGCGGCGGGTATCAATAACGCAGTCAACTTCCGCAGTCGTAATGCCGATATTATTCAATCCTCCGGTCATGTATTTAATGTTAACAGCTTAACGTTAGTGGCTGACCAGGGCGCAGTGGATATTGCCGGACAACTTCATGCAAACGGCACTACCCAGGGCGGTCAAATCAGTATCTATGCGGGTGACAAAATTACTTTAGAGTCAAGCGGCCAATTGACGGCAACTGGGGCTAAAGGTGGCAAGGTTTTGTTGTCGTCAGTTGATAGCTATGTTGAGGCTGAACCAGTGGAGGAGGAAACTAGCGGCATTGAGCTGAAAAAAGATTCGTTAATTGATGTCAGCGGTGCCACAGCCAATCAAAATGGTAGCGTTACTTTACGAGCTTTGCAAACCGAGACCGGAATTAACATCAAACCCATTGAAGGAAATGTGGTCGGTGCCGCCAAGTTATTAGCCGAAGCTGTTAAACAATATAACAATGATGCATTAGCTCAATCTAATGTTGATCTGGTTGATGACGGTGAAATTAATGCTGAAGATATTGCAGCAATTAAAACAGCCACAGACCAGTACATGACCGGCAAGATGATAACCGATGTGGCGAAAAGTTTGGGGCACGGGGCGGTCTTAATCCCAGGTGTGGAAATCAATTACACTGGCGATTTGGCATTAAAAGCGCGTTGGGATTTGGTTGATTGGCGTTATAACGGCAATCCTGGTCACTTAGTCATTAGAGCCTCTGGCGATTTAAATTTACTGCAAACCCTGACTGACGGGTTTAAGAACGACGAGAAGTTCGAATACGTTGATGCTGGTATAGATAAAACCACCACCATTGTGGATAAATTGCAGACCGGAAATTCCTGGTCATATGGTTTGACTGCAGGCGCAGATACCCAAAGTGCAGAGTCTAATCGTACTACCGATGTTGGCAATATGGTTATCGGCTCGAATGTGATGGTCAGAACCGGAACGGGAGACATTCAATTAAATGCCGGCGGCGATATAAGTTTTACTAAAGCAGCCGCATCGGTTTCTAAAACTTTGCCTGTTGCTTCAAATACTAAGGTGCTGGTTGTACCGGATACAAAAGGTTGGAATATAGGTGCTTATGTGTCTGGAACAGGTATTGCACCAGGCACAACCATAGAGGGTATAGACACAACTCCTGTAGTATCGAAGCTAGTAACTGCGGCATCACAATCCACTATTTTAGTTGTACCTGATACCAGAAACTGGACGATAGGCGCTTATATAGCAGGTACTGGCACAAATCCCGGAATTGCTGCAGGCACTCGTATTGAGAGTATTGATGACGCGCCAGTGGTTAGTAAACTGGTCTATGCAGCCAATGGCAGCTCGGTGCTGGTAGTGCCTAATACCAACAATTGGACGGTAGGCGCTTATGTGGCAGGCAATAACATTCCGGGTGGTACCCAGATTACAGAAATCAATAATGCACCGGTCGTAAGCAAGACAGTCTCCGCCGAAAAAGGTAGTGATGTGTTAGTGGTTGCTGATACCAGCAAATGGACGGTTGGTGATTACGTGGCTGGAACAGGTATCGCGCCGGGGTCCACAATCACCAATATTCATACCGTGACACCAGTGTCAAAAACAGCTTCCGTGGCTTTAACCAAGGGCGCAACGGTGGTGCCAGTCGCAAATACCAATGGTTGGACGGTGGATAGCTATGTCGCTGGCACTGGACTGGCAGCCGGTACCAAAATAATCGCGATTGACCCGGCCGTGTCAAATCAAGTGGCTGCGGCTGCTGCAAAAGGCGCGACCGTATTGACAGTTGCGGCTAATGCCGGTTGGAAACTTGGGTCGGTATTAACGGGAACCGGTATTAAAGCCGGTACAACAGTCACCGGCATTGATGCAACCGGAACCAGGATAACCATCAGTGCTGGCACGTTGGCTTCGATAGCCAAAAATGTCAAAATTTCAACTCTGCCTGATGTCGAACTAAGTAATCCGACCACTGCAGCAATAACCGCAACTACGGCACTTAAAACACAATCAACCGTGGAACTGAGCGCCACTACAACAGCTGGAATAACTAATCTGGCGGTTAAAACACAGCCAACGGTGGTGTTAAGCGCAGCAGCAACTGGCCCGATCAGCAATTTAGCTGTTAAAACCCAACCAACTGTAACTATAAGTCAACCAACAACTGCCCCGATAAAAAGCGCAGCCACTCAAGCAGTTAAAACTCAGCCCTTTGTGCTGTTAAGTTCCGAAACGACAGCCAAAGCAGCAAACACAGTCATTAAGGCTAACTACATTAATGGAACGGTGTATAACGCTGGGCAAGCGACGACAGATGATCCTTACGGTTCGTTAGGCAGCGGCGTTGCCGCAAAATTCTTTTATAGCGAATATCCCGTAAATGGGGGTGATTTAACAGTAAAAGCGGGTGGAAATATCAACGGATTGGCTAGTAGCAATGATTACAATGATTGGTTATTGCGCATTGGTGATTTAACCAACTCAAATCTATCAAATCGCCAACCAGTCGCCTGGGGTGTGGGTTTGGGTATTGCACAAACCATCACGCAAACCTATAAAACAACGACACCGTTTTTTCAGCAAAATATTGGTTCATTCGGTGGCGGCAATGTTGCTGTTTCTGCGGCGGGTGATATTACCGATCTGGAAGTGGCAATGCCGACCACTGGCAAGCAAGTTGCAGAAAACACTGCGCCAACCAGTGGCAATTTTACCGGATTTACTGACAGCAATGGGGTTACTCGATCTCAAGTTCAAGTCAATGGCGGCGGTAATTTGCAGGTAAGTGCAGGTGGGAATGTGCAAGGAGGCAGTTATTTCCTGGGCAAAGGCGTTGGCAGTATAACCAGTCAGAGGCAGGTAACCGAAAACGCTGATGGCAAATTACCGATTTTTTATACTGGTGATGCCCAGTTAAACATACATGCGAATCAGGATGTAAAAATTGCCGGTGTGTTTGATCCGATGATTGACCACAAATCCTCAAACGCCGCTAGAGCTGATGTTAATTTCTTTAGTTACAGTGACACAAGTGCAGTGGCAATTCGTTCGCTTTCCGGTGATTTGTTATTAGCGGCTAACAATGGAAATTCAAGCATATCGTCAAAGGCAGAGTTAGCAAAAATCTATCCGGCCTCTTTGCAGGCAACTGCGTTTGGCGGCAGTGTTAATCTTAATAACGATATAACCTTATTTCCGGCCAGCAAAGCCAGGTTAAATGTATTTGCCAGGCAGGATATTACGGGAGCCAATGCGAGCGATACCTCCGCCGTATTTAAACTGGGCATGTCCGATGCTGATGTGTCGTTATTTCCAACCGCGGCTAATCCTAGCAAAACTGTTAGTCAGGTGATTGATAATGCATCCGCCCAAATTAGCCCATATGGATTAGCTTATTTAGTGCATGCGCAAACGCCATTGCATACCGGCGATAGCGAGCCAGCCAGATTTGTTACCCAGCAAGGCGATATTCGAGACATTAGTTTAAATACCGCCAAAAAGACCGTTTTACTGTCAGGCAACGACATCAGCAATCTGGCTTTAGATGTGCAAAATGATAATAAAGACGATGTCACTATCATTGAAGCGGGCAGAGACATCGTCTTTCCAAGTTCCCGTGATACCAATACCGGCGCCTTAAATTCTGCCAATGGCAAGAAGCTGGAAGTGGCTGGTTATGGTGATATGCTGGTAAAAGCGGGCCGCAATATTGATTTAGGTTCATCCGATGGCTTGTCTAGCGTGGGTAATGCTTATAATCCGAATTTACTGGAAACCGGTGCCAATATTACTGTTATCACGGGGTTGAACGGTGCAGCTCCAAGTTACGCGGCGTTTATGACTAAGTACGAACAATCCTATGGCACGGAAATCAAATCAGCAAGGGAAGCGATCACGTTGTTTATGCAGGAATATACAGGAAATTTGGCCTTAACTTCTGATGAAGCCTTTAGTCAATTTCCTAAGTTACCAGCGGATCAAGTTCTACCTGTCCAGTCTAAATTAAACAGTCTTTTACTACCCGTGTTGTTCAGTGAAATTAAAGCCGCCGGATCTGCATCAGCTACTAATAAATCGTTAGGGAACCAGGGCGGTTACGATGCAATTAATGCGTTGTTTCCTGGCGATCAATGGAAAGGCGATTTAAGTTTGTTTTTTAGCAAGTTACAAACTCAGCAAGGTGGCGACATTAATCTTCTTGTTCCAGGTGGCAATATCAATGCCGGTTTGGCTGTGTCTTTTGCTGGTGCCAAAGAGGCTTCCGAATTGGGCATTGTGGCCTTACAACATGGCTCCATTAATGCCGTTTTAAAAGACGATTTCTTAGTGAATAAATCGCGAGTATTCGCTCTGAATGGCGGCGACATCATGATTTGGTCATCTGAAGGCGACATAGACGCCGGTAAAGGTGCTAAGTCTGCAATCTCTGCACCGCCAGCAAAAGCTTCAATTGACCCGACTACCGGCAAGATTAAATACATTTTGCCGCCAGTTGTTCAAGGCAGTGGTATTCGGACGGCGTCAAGTACCGAAGGTAAAGACCCTGGCAACGTTTACCTATTTGCTCCTAAAGGTGTGGTGGATGCAGGCGAGGCTGGCATTGGCGGTAATAACGTGATCATTTCCGCTGTTGCAGTGTTAGGGGCTAATAACATACAGATCGGTGGTATTGGTGTCGGTGTACCGGTAGCTTCCAGTGGTGGTTTGCCGCCTGGGTTGTCTGGAACCAGTAACTTGACTGCGGGTGTTTCCCAAATGGCTGAAAGTTCGCTTGCTGCTAAAACGGCTTCAGACACGGCCAAGGACGCCATGGTTAAGGACATGGTTTTGGGTATGTTGAGCGTGGAAGTTTTGGGCTTTGGTGAATAGAAAGTAGCCACGATTGGCATGTACCAATTTGGACATAACGTATGGCATAAAACTCCTAAATACTAACGCATAAAGCGATTACACATTTATTTGGTTATTGCAATTAAATTTCGGAAAATAGTCAAAATAAATCAAAAAGTCATCATACTGTAAAGAAACATTGTAATAATAAAAATATAGACTTATATAGAGAAAAACATGAAAAAACTGGTGTGTTTATTTCTGGTGCTGTTTTTGGCGCCATCGCTTTCTTATGCCTGGTGGAATAAGGATTGGAGTTATCGAAAAAAGATCAGCATTGATGTGCAGAAGCTTCAGCAAGATGGCGTAAAGGTTCCCGGCGAATCTTTGATGTTAGTGCGATTGCACACCGGTAATTTTGGTTTTTTTGCCGATTTAGCAGAAAAGGGCAAAGATTTGCGTTTTATGTCTGCGGATGACAAAACGCCGTTAAAGTTTTATATCGAGCAAATTGATTCGGTTAATGAGCTGGCGCAAGTGTGGGTGCGGCTGCCAAAAGAAATTGCCGATGAAAAAGAAGCCGCTATCTGGATGTATTACGGCAATAAAAAGGCCGTTGATGGACAAGAACCTACCCTGATTTTTAATGAACAGCAATTAGCAGCATTTCATTTTGAGCCAGGGCCGGTAAAAGATGCCACCGCGTATGCAACCAATCCAACGTCTGCGACCAACACGAATTCAGAAGGCGGTGCGATTGGTTATGCAGCTGTGTTTGATGGCAATCAATCCGTTAAAGTTTCCGGAAATCCGGCCACCAAGGTCATGGCTGATCCAGGCTGGACGCTTAGTACCTGGGTAAAAATAGATAAGCCGCAAACCGACGGTATCGTATTTCAATTGGACAAGGTAGTGCTGTCTATCAGAGGCCAGGCGCCGGTACTAAAAGTGGCCGGACAAGAGTTTGTCAGCCCGGCCGGACTTAATCTTGCTGCGTGGCAATCGCTGGCGGTTACCGCTAATACCAGTGGTTTTACTTTGTATGTTGATGGCAAAGCCGTAGGCAACTTACCGGCTGCCGCAGCTGTGTTGGCTGGTGACTTAAGTGTTGGCGCTGCTTTGGATGGTTCACGCGGATTGGTTGGTGCCATTGATGAGCTGGGTTTATACAAAATACCGCTCGAACAAAATTTATTGCGTTTTTCTAACCTGATGCAAGGGCAAGCTTCAGCACTATTAACTTACGGTGAAGACAGTACGCCGGACAGTGAAGAAGGTGGCGAATCCTATGTGATGGCTACTTTAAACAACGTAACTATCGACGGTTGGGTCATCATCGGCATCTTGGGTGTTATGTTTTTGATCAGTTGGTTGGTTATGTTTGTGAAAGCCATTGTGTTATCCAAAACCCATAACGTTAATCAGAAGTTTGAAAAAGCATTTGCCGCTTTAGGTGCAGAAAATATCAAATCACTGGACCAGGCAAGTGTTGCTGGCGAAGAGGATTTTGAAGAATCGCCACTGCTGCTGTCTTTAACTGGCAATCATTCCACCTATGCGGGTTCATCCATTTATCGCATCTATCACGTTGGTGTTCAGGAAATGGAAAAACGGTTATCTAAAGCCGATACCGGCCCCTGTGCAAAATTACTAACAGCGCAATCGTTAAACGCAGTCAAAGCGTCAATGGATGGCGTGATGGTGCGGGAAATGCAAAAACTGAATTCGTTGATGGTGTTGTTAACCATTGCAATTTCTGGTGGCCCATTCCTGGGATTATTAGGAACGGTAGTTGGGGTAATGATTACCTTCGCGGCTATTGCGGTAAGTGGTGAAGTAAACGTTAATGCGATTGCGCCGGGGATTGCGGCGGCTTTGACTGCAACGGTTGCGGGTTTGGCGGTCGCGATTCCGGCCTTGTTTGGTTACAACTACTTAGGTAGCAGAATCAAAGTGATCACAGCCGACATGCAGGTTTTTGTGGATGAGTTTATTGCCAAATTGGCTGAACAGCATAGTTAATCAGTAACTGACCTAGTGGCTTAAAGAGAAATCCTAAATGAAAGTACAAGAAGAAAATGCCGCGTACGACGAGATAAATGTAACGCCCATGTTGGATTTGGCGTATGTGTTATTGGTTGTATTCATCTTAATGACTACGGCGGCAGTGCAAGGGATTAAAGTTAACTTGCCCAAGGCATCTGATACGCCCAGCCTGGCAAAGCCGCAAACCAAAGCCATTACCGTGACCGCCGATGGCACCATCTTTTTGGATGCCTACCCAGTGACCATGGAACAACTGGAATCCACGTTATTGCAATACAAAGCCGTAAATCCGGAGTTGCCAGTGGTTGTTAAGGGTGATTCAGCGGTGCAATACCAAAATGTGATGGATATTTTGGCCTTGTTAGGCAAGCTGGATATTACCCAGCTTGGGCTTGTGACGCAAAACCCTAAGTAGTGCTTAATCATGTCCGACAAAAAACACTTGCGGGTTTATATCCCGAGGATTATCGGTGGACTATTGGCCGCGTTAGCCATTTTCTACCTTGTTAAAATAATCAACAAATTCATCGACGAAAAGCCTGTAAAACACGATAAAAAAATACAGGCGATTACGCTTTTAAAGCCGCCCCCTCCGCCGCCACCGCCACCCAAGGTAGAAAAGCCGCCCGAGCCGGAAGTCAAAGAAAAGATTAAAGAGTTAGAACCAGAACCTGACCCTGAACCAGAACAAAAACCGGATGAACCGCCACCCGATGCAGAACCACCAGGCCCGCAAGGAGTCGATGCGCCCATTGGAGCAGGCGGAACCTTGCTTTCCGGAAAAGGCGGCGGGGGCGGCAGAGGAGGTAATCCTTATGCCTGGTATGGTTCGCTGGTTAAAAACGACATCGTCAGACAGCTGAGTAACCACGATGAACTTAGGCGCAAAGCCTATGCCGCCATCGTAAAAATCTGGTTGAAACCGGATGGCTCCATTGAACGGGTGGAATTAGCAAATGGCAGCAATGATGCCGAAATTGACAAAATTTTAAGTCGATTATTAAACAAATTGGACAAAATCAATGAGCCGCTGCCGCCAGGGTTGCCGCAACCGATTAAGTTAAAAATTTCATCACGCATCTAAAAAATTGCAGGTAAACAAATGGCGAATAAAAAACAGTTGGTAGCATTGCTGCTATCAGGGCTGGTGGGCTTTGCTCAGGCCGGCGAAAAGGAAGAATTGCTAAAATTGCGTAACACTACGACTAACTTGATCAAGCAATTGGTTAAACAAGGCGTGATTACCGAAAAAATGGCTGAGGAAATGATCAAGCAAGCGGAAACTGAAGCCAGTCAGCAGGTTGCTCAAGCAGCGAAGGAAGATCCGTCTGCAAAATCAGCACAACCGCAGGAGCAGGTGCCAGCGGACGAAGTACGGATTGCCTATGTGCCGGATTTTGTCAAAGATGACATCCGCAAACAAGTGCGCACGGAATTGCGTGAAGAAGTGGTTAATGACGTGATGCAAAAAGCCAAGCAAGAGCAGTGGGGCATGCCCAACGCCTTACCGGAATGGACTAAACGCTTTAAATTATCTGGCGATTTACGCTTACGTGAACAGCTTGAATTTATGGGCAAAGATAATACCGGCAATGGAACAAACGGTAGCAGTACGGTTTATCCTGACTGGATGGTAATTAACGACAAGGCTGGCGGAGCTGTTGATCCGGCTGATGCCGCAGCCCTTAATACCACAAGAGACAGAAACCGAATCAGAGAACGATTACGCATAGCTATGGATGTGGCAGTGGCGGATGGCTTGAATGCAGGTGTCCGGTTAGCTACCGGCAATATCAGAAATCCGGTATCAACCAATCAAACCTTGGGCAATACGGGTGATCGGTATGACTTTAGAGTAGACCGAGCTTTCTTGAAATACGAATTAGTCAATGACAATAAATTTAACTGGTTAAGCTTGGCCGGTGGTCGTATTCAGAATCCCTGGTTTACCGGTGGCAGTGAATTGGTTTGGGATGAAGATTTGTCTTTTGAAGGTGTTGCCGCCACGCTCAGATATAAAATCGGCAGTGACGATAGCATGGGCAGTAAAGTAGGCAACAACGGGCCAACTATTTTTGCCACTGGCGGGGTGTTTCCGTTACAAGAATCCGGCATTTCCAGTAAGGACAAATGGCTGTTTGGTGGACAAACAGGTTTGGACTGGGGCTTTAATAACCAGGACAACCTAAAAATTAGTGCCGGTTATTTTGATTACAGCCATATAACCGCCCGATCCATTGACCGATCTGCACTTAACACGTGCGATCAAGCTAATCAAAACACACGCTTTTCCGTGCCGCAATTTATGCAGTTTGGTAACAGTTTGGCGGTTATCTGTCAGGGTGCATCGCAAACTAACCTAAGCGGCTTGGTCGGATTGGCTTCTGATTTCAAAATCGTAAATATTAACGCTGCATACGACATGGCGTTATTTGCACCCATTCATTTGAAATTAAGTGGCGATTTCGCCAAGAACGTTGGTTTTAATCAGGCTGATATCAGCAAAAAATATAAAACCGTTTATGGTGCCGGTAACTTGGGTTCCAGGATTAACGACGCCAGCGATATTGGTTGGCAGGTGAAAGCTGACTTGGGCTGGCCACGAGTCGATATGCCTGGTAACTGGAGCGTGTTTACACTATATCGGCATTTAGGTAGTGATGCGGTATTGGATGCCTACACCGATTCCGATTTCCACTTGGGCGGCACCAATACCAAAGGCTGGATGATCGGCGGCAATTACGGCTTGATGAAAAATGTCTGGCTAACCGGACGTTGGCTAAGTGCGGATGTGATCACTGGACCGAAATTCAGTATCGACATGTTGCAGTTAGATCTAAACACCCGTTTTTAGTGAGGCGATTATGAATACTATCGTTAAAGTTGCTGTCTTGTTGGTAGGTTTAGCTAGTCAAACCATACATGCGGAAGCTCGCAAACCTAGTGAAAACAACAGTGCCGCCATGATGAAGTTACAGGCCACCATAAAAACGCTGACTGACGAAAGTGAGGCGGCAAAAGCGGAAATAGCCAAGCTAACCGCCGAAAACGAGCAAGTTAAAGCCAAGGAAAAGCAACTGGCTGATGAAATGCAGCAAGCGATTGCTACCAATCAGCGTGCTGTTGCCGAAGTGACCTCACAAAGAGAAAGCAATGCGCAATTGCGTAGCCAGCTGGAAGCGACCAATAATAAATTGCAGGAAGCGGTTAAAGCCAACCAGGATGTCAATCAGGCTAAAGCCGATTTAAGTAATGAATATTCGACATTACAAGGCAAGCAACATGACACAGACCAGCAACTTAAGTTGTGCGGTGAACATAACGTAAAACTGCTAGGTGCGGGTAAAGAATTATTGGATCGATATAAAAACAAAGGCACCTGGTCCGCCATGTTTCAAGAAGAACCAGCGCTGCAGTTTACCAGCGTGGAAATGCAAAACATTGTGCAAGATTATCAAGACAAGCTGAATGCGGGTAAGTATCAAAAACCAGCATCTGCCGAAAGTTGTGATGCCAGTGTTCAGAAGTGTTAGATTGAGTATAACCCCCTTAAAAATGATCTTTTAAGCGCCGGATTTCCGCAAAAACTTCAACTGGCGGTTTGGCAATCTTGTTGATTGTTGCCTGTATTTCAGGACTATCTTCTCTTAGAAAAGGATTGCAGGCTAATTCATTAGCAATGGTTGATGGAATAGTCGGCAATTGCAGGCGACGCTGTTCTGTTACCCAGCTCATCCGTTCCTGCAGTTCTGAATTATTTGGTTCCAGGCTAAGTGCAAATTGGCCGTTACTTAGCGTGTACTCATGGGCGCAGAAGATTCCAGTGTTTCCAGGTAGCGATTTTATTTTTTGCAAAGATTGCCACATTTGCGCTGCGCTGCCTTCAAATAAGCGCCCACACCCCAGACTAAACAGCGTATCACCACAAAACAGCAAGGCTTGCTCAGCAAAATAATACACCACATGCGCACTGGTGTGTCCCGGCGTGCCGATGACTTGCGCTACGTGCTTGCCAATGTGTATGTCATCACCATCCTCAACGCCAATATCGACGCCAGGTATACGATGACGATCAGCTTGCGCGGCGATAATTTTGCAACCAGTTTGTTGTTTTAAGGCTGAGTTGGCGCCTGTATGGTCATGATGATGGTGCGTGTTAAGAATGTATGCGAGTTGCCAGCCGTTTTCCTTCAGCATGTCCAAAACGGGTTCCGCCACTGCCGGATCAACAACCGCCGTTTGGTTGCTGTCCGGGTCATGGATGATATAGATGTAATTGTCGGTTAAGACCGCAATTTGCAGGATGTTTAGCATAGTTGGAATTTTCGTCGCTATAGTTAGTCTTAGAGTATGCCAGATTTGCTGGCAACAAGCGCCTGAACTAGTTAAAACGCTATTTTTTTACCATGCATTTAATTAGTTTCAAGTTAACCGGCTTTTCTGTCTCTTCCCGCCTGGATTATCGTGATTACAGCTGTTTGTGCCGCTTTTATAACTAAATACCATCCCTAATCAACTAAACTAAATCAGTGCTGATTCAGATTTGAATGATAAAATCAGTTTATGTACCGTGATTTTTATGGATATTCCAATGCCCAAAATACTTAAAAAAGTGCTCGGTTTTTTATTATTGGTCACCACGATTGAATTGGCAACCTGTAATTCAATGGTCAAAGCAGAGCCGGTTGTTATGACTAATTCTGTTTGCTGTTTGCCTGGGCTATTATAAAAATGACTACCCCTATCATCCAAAGATCGCCGCAGCGGTATATTAAATCAGGTCGTAAATGGTTTGCCAGCCGCGGCCTATTGCTCTATTTTCTGCCTGTATTGGCTATTCCTGCAACCATTCTGGCGTTTGCCAAAGGAAACGTGCTTGGGATTCTGGTTAATGCCGGTGGCTATGCCCTGTATTTACTGGCGGCCAATTTGTTGCGGCGCGGGTTGCAGGCTGAGGCTATATACCAAGAAAAACGTGTTACCCGAGCGCCCAAATGGCCATTAAAACTGCTAGCGGCGTTTATCGTCGCATTTGCCACATTTGTCATTGCCTGGTTAGGTGCCCGTTATTCATTTTTAGTATCGATTGCTTTTGGTGGCGGCGCATTACTGGGCATGTTTTTAACTTACGGCTTTGATCCGCGCCGTTCCAAAAACGCCGTGGGTGGACATGGCTATACCATTGAGGAAATCAGTCAGATTATTGATGAAGCAGAAGCCATGATCTTAAAACTGGAGCAAGCTAATCAACAAATCCGCAATGGTGAGTTTAATCAACGCATTGAGCGCATTTGCAGCACGGCAAAAAATATTTTAACGAAACTGGAAGAAAATCCATCCGGTATTCGCCGTGCCAGAAAGTTTTTGCTGATCTATCTGGAAGGTGCCAGTAAAGTCACCACCGGTTATGCAAACACACATCGCCAAACAGATTCTTTGCTGTTAGAGGAAAATTTTCGCAATGTATTGGACAGCATAGAAACTGTTTTTAAAGAGCAAAAGGATAAATTATTACAAGAAGATCTTTTTGATCTGGATGTGCAAATGGAAGTATTGGCAACCCAACTGAAACACGAAGGCGTTGTGTGATAAAAATTCTCACCAAGGTGAACAAGCATGAATGACGAACATTTAGAAAAATTAAACATAACAGTACCCGAAGAACCAAAACTGCAAGCTGTGCCCGTAGTTTCAACCGCAACTCAAACGATTGTACCTGCATTGGTAACAGATAAACCAATGGATTTGCCAGCGCAAAACACGCAAGTGGATCTGCAAGATCCCAAAATTAAGCAGTTAATGGCCGAAATTAATATTGCGGATAGCAAAACTGTTATGTTTTTTGGCAGTAAAGCACAAGAACAACTGACCAGTATTTCTGACAAAATGCTGGATGGCGTTAAAAATAAAGAGTTGGGGCCAGCTGGGGATGATCTGAACAGCATGGTGGCCACCTTGCGCGGTTTTGATGTTGAAGGTTTAAACCCCAATCAAAAGCCCAGTTTTTTTGGGCGCTTATTGGGTAAAGCAAAGCCGGTCGCCAAGTTTTTGCAAAAATACGAAGAAGTTCGTAAACAAATTGACGGCATCTCAGACAAGCTTGAAATCCACAAAACCACCTTGTTGACAGACATAACCACGCTGGATCGTTTGTATGAAGCCAATTTGGATTACTTTCATATCCTGGAAGATTACATCAATGCTGGCGATGCTAAATTAAAGGAATTGGATAGCGTAACCATTCCAGAAAAACAGAAATTGGCTGAGGGAAGCACCGAAGTTATTTTATCGCAAGAATTACGCGATCTGCGTGCAGCGCGAGATGATTTGGAACGACGCGTGCACGATTTGCGCTTAACCCGACAAGTGGCAATGCAAAGCCTGCCCAGTATTCGTCTGGTGCAGGAAAATGACAAAGGTTTGGTTAATAAAATTAATTCAACCTTGGTCAATACCGTGCCGTTATGGCGTCAGCAATTAGCCACAGCCGTCACTATTTACCGTTCTGCCGATGCCGCAAAAACTGTGAAAGCCGCAACGGATTTAACCAATGATCTACTGCAAAGCAATGCCGAAAACTTAAAACTGGCCAATGCTGAAACGCGTAAACAACTGGAACGCGGCGTGTTTGACCTGGAAGTAATAAAAAATGCCAATCAGTTGTTAATTGATACCATTCAAGAAAGTTTACAGATTGCTGATCAAGGTAAAAAAGCGCGCGCGGAAGCTGTGGTGCAGTTGCAGGAATGTGAAACCGCATTAAGAAAAACACTGGCATCGGCTCAAGCTGCTGCGTTAACACCTAAACAAGCTTAAAGGAGGAAACATGGGATTATTTGACAGAATTGCGGGTGAATTTGTTGATGTTATCGAATGGACCGATGACTCTACCGATACCATGGTCTATCGCTTTGAACGTTATGGTAATGCCATAAAATATGGTGCCATGTTGACGGTTAGAGAAGGACAGGTGGCCATATTGGTTAATGAAGGCCGTCTTGCCGATGTTTATGAGCCTGGTTTGTATAAACTGGAAACCAACAATATGCCGGTTATGACCACACTGGAAAGCTGGTCGTTTGGCTTTAACAGTCCGTTTAAAGCGGAAGTGTATTTTTTTAATACCCGCCGGTTCACCAATTTAAAATGGGGTACTAAAAACCCGATTATGTTGCGTGACAAGGAGTTTGGCCCAGTTAGATTGCGGGCTTTTGGCTCATACGCTGTTAAAATTAAAGATGTGTCGGTATTTTGTAAGGAAGTAGTCGGTACTCAAGGCCACTTTAGTACGGGAGACATCAGCGATCAATTACGCAATTTAATTGTATCCCGATTTAGTGCGATCCTGGGTGAGTCGAACTTGCCCGTGCTGGATTTAGCCGGAAATTACGATGACCTAAGTGAGTTTGTCAGCACGAAAATTTCGCCCGAATTTTTGGCATACGGGTTGGAAGTCAGCCAGTTGATGGTGGAAAACATATCTTTGCCGGAAGAAGTTGAAAAAATGCTGGATAAGCGCACCAGTATGGGAATAGTCGGTGATTTAAACGATTACACACGTTTTCAGGCTGCGGAAGCATTACAAACAGCTGCCGCTAATCCATCGGGCGTGGCTTCTGCCGGCATTGGCATGGGCATGGGAATGACCATGGCGAGTGAATTGGCAAAAGCGCAAACAGCCAGCCAACCAGCTTCTGCTGCACCACCTCCACCACCGCTGCCTCAACAAACGCAGTATTTTATCGGTGTAAATGGTGAAAGAGCAGGGCCTTTTGATCTGGAAAGCCTAAAGCTAAAAGTCCAAAATGGCGAGGTTAAGCCTGAGACTTTAGTTTGGCATCATCCACTCACGGAGTGGGTTTCCGCACAAGCAGTGGCTGAGTTGGCTCCCATGTTTTCAATGTTACCCCCCGCTTTACCAACAGGTTGAGATGGATTAACAGTAACTAGGCAGCATTTTTAAGTGTATGTACAAACCATTCCAGCCCGCACCTCTGGCTAGTTATGATTTACAGAAGAAAACGCTTACCCGTTGGAAGTTAGCTTTGTTCAACTGCAAATAAGCGCTTTCGCTAATCAGTTTCTCGACAGTCTCATGTAGAACTATAACCATCTACAAAACTGGTAGCCTTTTTAAAAACAACACGTTGTCATATAAGAATACCCCCTCTCCAGTTGAAGAGGGGCGGGGTGACGACTGCACGGATGCAGGAGTTAAATACTCCTGCATCGCCTAAAGCGCCAACTGCATTCATGCAGGCATCCCTCTGAAGAAGGCGTTTTAAAATTGTGTAGATACCTAAGCCGTAGAACGGATAACAAATGGCTGTGATTTGAATTAAAGTACGGGAGTGTTGCTGAGCTTATAGGAATTACTGATCACGTAAAACTTTCAGCTTTTATGTACAATATCAAAGCAGCGTCATACCGGCAGGGATTGCCGGTATCCAGAATACAAGGACGTAACTCACCAGCATCACAACCTAAATCCCTGGACCCCGGCACCCGTCAGAGCGCGTATCGAATCGCTGCCGAGGTGACGGCTTAAGCGGTTGTATAACTTTCATCATTTTAATATCAGCTGAAGCTTTTAAGTAATCAGGTAGGGATTTGTAACTTAACGCTATTCGCTTCAATAACTTATTGATTTTCTATGCAATTCTTCTAAATAATAGATAGCAGATAGCTCGCCGTGTTCTGCCGCTTTTTTGTACCAATACTGGGCTTGATAGAAATCCTGTTTAACGCCATTACCTTTTTCATACAACGAACCGAGCAAGGCTTCAATTTCTGGAATTCCGAGTTTAGCTTGATCCACTTTGTTAAGATCGGAGGATGATTCGCTATCCCCAATCAGCTGCGAGAAAAGAGCCAGGTCTTGTCTTTCCTGATGTTGTGTCTGGCAGAACAGTTTGCTTATGTAGTCCTCATTATTTAGCCCATTTTCGTTTTGGTTGCTGCTGGCAATGGCGTGGATGACCGTATCAGCACTGTCATTCTGCTTGATCGGTTTAGCATTTAAATTAATTACTGGCGCGATTTCTTCTGATTTTGGTGCCTGAAGTGGTTGCGGTTTGGCAATCATAAGCGAGGCAGCTGGTAATCTTTCGGTTTCAACGGCTAGTTGCAACTGGTTTTTGCTCAATGGGCTGGAATTTGGATTGTTTACAGTTGAAACTAGTAATTCATTATTCGGTTTAGTATTTAAATTAATTACTGGCGCGATTTCTTCTGATTTTGGTGCCTGAAGTGGTTGTGGTTGAGCAATCATAAGCGAGGCCGCTGGTAATCTTTCGGTTTCAACGGCTAGTTGCAACTGGTTTTTGCTCAATGGGCTGGAATTTGGATTGTTTTCAGTTGAAACTGGTAATTCATTATTCGGTTTAGTATTTAAATTAATTACTGGCGCGATTTCTTCTGATTTTGGTGCCTGAGGTGGTTGTGGCTGAGCAATCATAAGCGAGGGCGCTGGTAATCTTTCCGTCTCAAGGGCAAGTTGCAACTGGTTTTTGCTCAATGGGCCGGAGTTTGGATTGTTTTGAGTTGAAACGAGTAATTCTTCACCAGATATAGTTGCAGGTAATTCAAATTCTTTCTGAAGTGTGGCTTTAGTTTCTGGCGTTGCGGGTTGTATTTTTTCCTGAACGGCAGGCTTGCTTTCTGTTGCTGCTGCTGGCTGTTTCTCTGATTCCATCGAATTAATGATGGCTTGCGCATTTTGGTCACCTAATTTTGCAAGGTGCATAAAAATAGGTTTGGCCAAGTTGTCTCTATGTTGCTGTTTTAGCAACATGGCATGGTTAAATAACAGGGCATTGGATTGATCAGCACTGACTTTTGAATTGATGGTTTCAGGGGCGTTTTCTGGCGCAGATATTTTTTTTTCTGTGGTATCGATGAAAACTATAACGGAAGCGGTGGCAAAGCAAGTAAATAATAACCCGTATAAAACTTTCAGGGTAGTGGAAGATTTTTCTAATTGCAGCTGCTCGGCAATTGTTGTTTCAGGCATAACAGTTTTTTGTGTTGTTTGTTTGGGTGCTTCAGTTGATTTTGGTTGTTTGGTCGATTTTATTTCAACTGGCGTTACCGTTTTAGTGACCGGCTCTTCAGGCACATCGGCTTTAACTGCCTGATTTTCTGTATTATTTTTGACTAGCGCAGCATGAAAATCGCTTAATGATTGTGGTCGCAAGGCCGCGTTAATAGACAGCCCTTTTAATATTCCCAACTCAGCATTTTCCGGGATTTTAACATTCAATTTTGATGGTTTGATCAGTGGATCAGAGTACTGTATTCGTAAAGAATCCGGTGGCGGATGGCCAGTTAGGCAAAAATACATACAGGCTGCAATTGCATACACATCTGTCCAGGGACCTTCCTGCTGGTTGGTCAGGTACTGTTCTTCTGCGGCATAACCGGCTACGTTAATACTGGCATTTGTCCGCATATGCTTGCTTAATTCATGTTTGGCGGTAGCAAAGCCCAGCAATTTTATTTGGTTGTCTTTTCCTAAAATAATGGAACCAGGATTAATGCCACTATGCAAAATGCCTTGTTCATGCAGCAAATCCATTAAAGCCATGATGCGACTGAATAAAGCCAGGGTTTGCTGCCAATTTAACACGCCTTTAGCTTTAATAAACGTACCCAGACTAACGCCTTCCACGTATTCCATAACGGCATAACCGGTTTCATGGGCTTTGAAAAGACAATGAAAATCAACAATATTGGGATTTTTTCTAAATTTACCCAGTAGCAAGCCTTCATCAAGAAACCTGTTTAACCCGCTGTAAAACAGCTTTTGAGTTTCAGGCACAATAGTGATGTTTTGGGATTGGGACTCTCGATCCACTAAACCAATTGGTAAAAACTCTTTAATGGCCAGTTTCTTATTTTCTCTAATTCCCCACGCCAAATAAACAGTACTAAATTCACCGTGGCTTAGCACTCTGGCTATGATAAACCGCCCATGCAACACAGTACCCGGCTTAAGAAAAAGCCTGGATTTTTGGGGTGCAGACGGCGACCAACCACAGTGTGGGCAAGGATAACAATCTTGAATGGGTTCGAGGCAAAAATGACAGTAATCTGGATTTGTCATGTTTTGAACTTGGGTGGTGTCAGGGAGAGCAATCATTTTGATTGAAGTTAGGTTTTTGGGTATGTTTAATTAAATCATAAACAAAAACAATTAACAAAAGATTAAAACAGAATCGAAAAAAATTTTTATATGTATTTATTTAACAATAAAAAACAAAGGCTATCAAAAATAAGCTAGCTGTTATTGAGTTTTATTTGTGACGGCTATAAGCAGGTAAGTTCTGATGCAGGTTAATTATTAAGACATGAGCGACTAAAGCTGGAATATGCTCTCAGTCAGCAGTTGGCTGTCATTGCTTTAACAGAACCTCTAAACATTACCTAACCCCTTTCCCTCTGCGAGAGGGTTAGGGAGCTTAAGTACAGACTTTAATCATCATTCCAGCCTTCCCGGCAATTGCTCGGTATTTGCTCCAGGCACTGCTCTACCACCAGCATCCATGCGTCATACAGGAACTCTTAAGTCTAAAAATTTCAGAAAGGGTGATTATTTAGCAATTTAGACCTAATTAACAGCGCTGCTCAGCTGGACTAAACTATACTGAAAGTACTTTAGGACGATGCACTCGTTTTACAAAGTTAGCAAATGTTAAGGAATCGACGATACAAGTCATTTGCTAGCCATACCATTTATGGAATGCCAGGACATTTTTGTTCAGATGCTCTATTAGTATTGTTGCAAACGTGGAGCATTCAGGCTGACATTTTAAGCGTATGTTGCTGAAATGGTTGATGAGTTTTGTAACAACATGATGTCACTAATTGGACAATTTCCATCGAGAATGCAAACACATTATGAGTACTGAATTTAATTTTTATGAATTGAAAACTGCTGACCGCTTGCCATCGCCTTCTGGTATAGCGCTGGCAATTATGCAGTTGATGGAAAAAGAAGACGCTACACTTCTTGAAGTTGCTCAGTTAGTAAAAATGGATCCAGCCCTAAGTGGGCGAATTTTAAATTTTTCCAACTCGTCCTTTTTTGGGGCGCACCGCTCTATCGCAAATATACAAGATGCTGTGATGATGATGGGCATGCGGGCAGTCAGAAATTTTGCCTTAAGCTTATCGTTAGTTGGCGTTCCAAACAAAGGGCGCTATTGCGTTAATTTTGATTACATCGGCTATTGGTCTCGTTCGCTGGCTATTGCTGTGGCAATTGCCTCCATAAACGCACGCGAACCCACGGTGACGCCTGAGGAATCTTTTACACTGGGGTTGTTATCCGAAATTGGACGATTGGCCTTGGCGGCAGTTTGGTCGGAGGAATACAGTAAATGCCTGGCGGATGCGAATGAGCAACACGTGTTGCAGATGGAAAAAGAGCGTTTTGCAATTGACCATAACGAGTTAACCCTGATGCTGTTAAATGACTGGGGTTTGCCGAGCATGTTTATTGATTCTCTGGGCCGCAGTTTTACCAATGATCTTAACGAAGAAGACAGAGTCGTGCGCTTTGCCAGACAATTACAATTTGCCAGATTGCTTGGGCAATACTGCTTAGCTGATGAAGCTTATAAGTCTGTTTTATTACCCGATCTGGAAAATGAAGCCAGCAACCACGGTTTAGAAAAAATCAGCTTATTAAAATTTATAGAAGAAGTGATTGCTTCCTGGGTGGAATGGGGGAAGTTGATTGATATTAAAACCGATGTGGTTTTGTCCATGCCGGTCTATTATCGCCAGTCTGTTCAGCCCGTTTCTGGTCTGACTATTTTATTGGTTGATGACGATCCGGAAATGAATCACAGATTGTCAAATCAGCTTAGCGAGGCTGGACATCAAGTGGCGGTTTGCAAGGATGGTGTTTCGGCCTTGAAATATATCTATGAAAAACGCCCGCAGATGTTGATTACTGACTGGCATATAAAACCTATGGACGGTTTGGCGCTGTGCAAAACTTTACGGAGCACCCCGGTATGGGAAGATCTATACATTATCATGCTCACTGCCAGTGACAGTGAAGAAGCCCTGGTCGATGCTTTTGATGTTGGTATTGATGATTATGTAAATAAGCCGGTGAGTATTAAGGTGTTGCTGGCTAGAATAAGGGCAGGCCAACGCCTGATTACTTTAAAAGATAAAGTTGAACAGGACAGCCAGAAAATTGAAGCAACTGCCAGAGATTTATCCGCTGCCAATAGACGCCTGGAAGTGATGGCGAACACCGACATATTAACCAGCCTGCCTAATCGGCGCTATGCTATGGCCAGACTGGCGCAAGAATGGGAATCGGCGCATCGCTACAATCGCCCCATCAGTGTATTAATGCTGGATTTGGATTACTTTAAGTCAGTTAACGACAACCTGGGGCATGAAGCAGGTGATCAGGTGTTAATGCATGTGGCTAAAATTGTTAAACAAGCTTCACGAACCACCGATATAGCTTGTCGATTAGGCGGAGAAGAGTTTTTGGTTATTGCGCCCAATACGGACGACGTTACAGCAGCATTAGTGGCTGAGCGCATTAGAAAAGCGATTGAGAAAACTCAACCGCCAGGACTGAAATTAATACACCCAATTACAGCCAGTGTGGGTGTGGCCGGCTCCGTGGGTGCCAAAGTAACCTGGGGTGAATTAATGAAACGGGCTGATAGTGCTTTGTATAAAGTGAAGCAAGCTGGCCGAAATGCAGTTAAGGTGATTTCCTCGTAAAGGATCAACTAATGCAACCATTGTGTACGTTTTGCATCGCACACAATGGCGGGTAATTATTAGCGGTTAACGCATGTTATAGTCAAAATAACGGGTTTCACGGTCAAAATCTTTCCAGATGTAAGCTGGTTTAACTGGCGTTCTGGTTGGAATCATAAATGTTGCAATTTCAGCTCCACCCAGCGCCGTGCGGCATACCGAGTGTGCCACGCCCATAGCAAAACCGGAAGTTAACCCGAATAACAAACCTTTTTTGTTAGTGGTGATGATCATGTTTTTGGGGATTTCTGCAACCCCGGTGACTACATTGGCCAAACCATTGTTTAATTTAGAAACGATTTTTGCCGGATAACTTTCAGCCATGACTGCGTGGGGGCTTAACAAGCACAGCACCGATACGAGCAGCAATTGTTTGGTAAGTTGTTTCATAGTAGCTCCATATTTGAGTAAAAACCTGTTTTATATCCAGAAATACTAACATATCGTGCAGCACAGGCACAAACCGGACATCCTTAAGATAGCAGGTGTTTTAATAGCTAACCTTAACAGAGTGCTATTTTTTAGGGATAAATCACACTTGCGATACGGTAAATGCGCATTCATGCAGCGTCAACCAAATGCTGCCGCTAAATTAAGCCTTTGTCATCCCGGCTGGGTACAATTAAACCAAGTCCGTCGTCAGATTCAATATATTGGAATAATTCAAGTCTTAACTTATCCAGCGCAGCGTTGATGGCCCGAGGGTCGGTTTGATCGGCACCTTGCTTTAATGTTTCCGCAGTATGATCTTGTAAAAGATCCAATAAAATTTTAGCCTGCGTTATTGAATAGCAATGATTGATAACACCTGATTGGTTCACAATTTCTCCGTTAACTTATTGATAAGGCTGTATTATAGTTTGTTAAATATTTAGGAAAAAGTACTGGTCCTGCTTAAGAGGCAAGATTAGCCAATTGTCCTTCTGCAGCAGACTGCAAAGCGGCAACGATAATCCGGCAATTAGCTCGGGCATCATCCAGTGACAATAACGGCGTTTTGCCGTTTAACACGCAATCGCTAAAATGCTCTATTTCCAACACAAAGTGATTGTATTCCGGTAGTTTTTCTTCCGCTTGCTGACCGTCTTCGGTCCACCAGGAAATAACAGGAACATCGCCAGGTAATTGCCAAACAGTATGGCATTTGATACCGCCTTTGGTGCCGATGATTTCATATTCACAACGCCGGGCTCGCTCAAAACTGAAATCAAACTGGGCAAATTTGCCATCGGAAAAATCGATAATGCCACTGGTGGAAATATCCGCGCCGCTCTCGACATATTTTGCAACAGCAGTAACCGACACCGGCGGGCTATCAAAAAATTGTCTGGCCGTATGGATGGCATAACAACCAATGTCCCACATGGCGCCACCTCCGCGAGAGACGTCTTCAGATAAGCGATAAATACGGGCAGGGCGCATCATAAATGAAAAACTAGAGCGCACTGAGCGCACATCGCCAATCACGCCTAAAGCCAATATTTCCCTGACACGAGCATGCTGTGGGTGAAAGCGATACATAAATCCTTCCATGACTTTCAGGTTGCGATCTTTGGCCGTTTTTTCAATGGCATCAATGTCAGCTACGGTCAGTGCCATTGGTTTTTCGCATAACACATGCTTGCCGTGTTGCAGCGCCTTTAAAACCCACTCGGCATGTTCATGATTGGCCAAGGGTATGTAAACGGCGTCAATGTCTGGTGCTGTTAATAATTCTTCTAAATTATCATAAGTGCGCACCTGCGTTTGCTCGGGCGCATATTTTGCCAAGGTCTCAGCAGCGGCCCCTGGTCTGCGGCTGGCGATGGCAATTAACTCTGAATTTTCTGCGTCAACAATGGCAGGCATGAGCCGCTCATTAATTCGAGCCGCCCCTAAAATACCCCAGCGGCATTTTGGTTTATTATTCATACTGATTTCCTCATGTCAGATTCTTGTTTAACAGCTATTTTAATTTATTAAAGCATGTTACGAGTAGGATTTGCACGCGGAAAGCTTAATGAATGTTAGGCGTATGTGGTATCTAAAAAGCGCATTTGGAAAAGTTAGCTAATCTTTATTCTCTAATAACATCGATTTTAATAACATTGTCACCAATTGTGTGTACTATGACTGAACTGCAGTACATGTTCTATTAAGACCAATCCCCCTGCTTACTTTATGATTGCAAATTATCTGATTATCAATATCGGCAGTACCTCAATTAAAACAGGTCTGTATTCCGATGTCTTAAAGCTTACGGCAGAATTAAACGCACAATACAGCACCACAACAAGCATGGATTTAAACGGCAAGGATTTAAACGGGCTATCGTTGGATTTGCAGTATGTTGATATACACGATGCAAGTGCAGCATTGCAGGTGATTGTCGGTTTATGGCAGCAATGGTTAACTGATGCAGGATTTACGCTGACCGCAATAGGTCATCGAATTGTGCATGGCGGTGAACGTTTTGCTGAGATAACGCTCTTAGATGAAAAGCTAATGGAAGAAATCGAGCAGTTAGATAGCTACGCGCCATTGCATAATCCCTTAAACCGGTTAGGTGTTGCTATTTTAGGTCAAACATTTACGGCCACTCCCCAGTTTGCCGTGTTCGACACCGCATTCCATCGACAAATACCTGAATGTGCGGGACGTTACGCCATACCGACTGGCTTATCGGAACAGATTAATTTTTATCGCTACGGTTTTCATGGCATTTCTTGTCAACACAGCTTAACGGCTGCTGCAAATTATTTAGGTTGCGAACCCCATCAGCTGAATCTGATTATTTTGCACTTAGGTGGCGGGGCTAGTGCAACTGCCGTTAAAGCCGGTATTAGTATGGATACCTCCATGGGGTTTTCACCAACCGAAGGGTTGGTTATGTCCAGTCGGAGCGGTGACATTGATCCAATGATTGCGATTACTTTATTGCGGCAAGGCATGACGGTTGATCAACTCGATAAGCTACTTAACAAACAAAGTGGCCTGGTGGGGATTTGCGGGCAGACCGACATGCGTGCTGTATGCAAGAGCGCAGATCAGGGTAATCAACAAGCCCAACTGGCCATTGAACTATTTTGTTACCGGATTAAAAAGTACATAGGCGGGTATTGTGCCGTGTTAGGGCAAGTTGATGCGCTGGTGTTTACTGGCGGCATCGGCGAACACGCGTGGGAAATACGGCAAACAATTCTGCAAGGCCTTGAACATTTGGGTTTTGTACTGGACAAACAAGCCAATCAATCAACTTATACGCAGCTAACAGATATTAGTGTTGCGGGTAGTCGCGCCAAAATTTTAGTTATTCCGGCTGAAGAAGATCGGGAAATCGCTAATCAAATACATTATTTTTTAACCACTAAAACGAGATAAAGGAAGATATTGTGGAAAATTTACCCTCATTTAAGTTAAGTTCTGAAGAACAAGCGCGCATGCACGCCTATTGGCGGGCTGCAAACTACTTGGCGGTTGGCCAGATTTACTTGCTGGACAATCCCTTATTAACAGAACCGCTCACTCTGGAACATATCAAACCACGGTTGCTGGGTCATTGGGGTACAACGCCAGGCCTAAATTTTATCAATGTGCATTTAAATCGTGTGATTAAGTTGTATGATTTAAACATGATCTTTATTTGCGGCCCAGGCCACGGTGGTCCGGCTATGTTGGCTAATTGCTGGCTGGAAGGCACCTACAGCGAATACTATCCCAATATTCAACTAAACAGAGAAGGTATCAAAAATCTGTTTAAGCAGTTTTCATTTCCTGGCGGCGTACCTAGCCATGTCGCACCGGAAACCCCGGGTTCCATCCATGAAGGTGGCGAACTGGGCTATGCCTTATCACACGCATACGGTACTGTACTTGATAACCCCGATTTAATTGCTTGTTGCGTCGTTGGTGACGGCGAGGCAGAAACCGGTCCAATGGCGGCCGCATGGCATTCCAATAAATTTTTAAATCCGGCGCGTGATGGCGCGGTATTGCCGATCTTGCATTTAAACGGTTATAAAATAGCCAACCCAACCATCTTAAGTCGGATTGATCAGGATGAACTGCTAAATTTATTTTTGGGCTACGGCTATCAGCCATACCTGGTGGAAGGCACTGATCCTGATTTAGTGCACCCGATCATGGCTTCAGCATTAGAAAAATGTTTAGCCGACATTAAACAAATCCAACAGGAAGCCAGAACCAACAATGGCGCTGCTGTTAAAAGGCCGCAGTGGCCAATGATTATCCTGCGCACGCCCAAAGGCTGGACTGGGCCTGCTTCAGTGGATGGCAAAAAAACCGAAGGTTTTTGGCGTTCGCATCAAGTGCCGTTATCTAATTTGGCAGAAAATCCCGCGCATATCCAAATTTTGGAAGACTGGCTAAAAAGCTATCGTCCAGAAGAATTGTTTGATGCCAATGGCGTGCCGGTAGCAGAAATATTAGCGCAAGCGCCAATCGCGCAACGCCGAATGAGTGATAATCCCCATGCCAATGGCGGTTTGTTATTGAATGACTTACGTTTGCCGGATTTTCGCGATTACGCGGTTAAGGTCGTAACGCCTGGCGCTATTGATGCAGAAGCTACTCGAGTGATGGGTGCGTTTTTACGTGATGTAATGAAAGAAAATGCGGACAAGAAAAACTTCCGCATCTTTGGTCCAGACGAAACCGCATCAAACCGCTGGGATGATGTCTTTACCGAAACATCACGGGTTTGGATGGAAAAAATTCTGCCCGAAGATACCAACTTATCTCAAGATGGCCGCGTTATGGAAATTTTGAGTGAACACACTTGCCAGGGTTGGCTGGAAGGCTATTTGTTAACTGGACGGCACGGCTTTTTTTCCTGTTACGAAGCCTTTATTCATATTATTGACTCCATGTTTAACCAACATGCCAAATGGTTAAAAACCTGTAACCGTATTCCCTGGCGCAGGCCCGTAGCATCGTTAAATTATCTATTAACCTCGCATGTTTGGCGACAAGATCACAACGGTTTTTCGCATCAAGATCCAGGTTTTATTGATCACGTAGTCAATAAAAAAGCCGAAGTGATACGGGTGTATTTACCACCGGATGCCAATACCTTGTTATCTGTGACTGACCATGTGTTGCGCAGCCGCAATTATGTCAATGTTATCGTGGCAGGCAAACAGCCAGCGCCACAATGGTTGACGATAGACGAGGCCGAAAAGCATTGCACGGCGGGCTTGGGAGCCTGGAAATGGGCCAGCAATGATATCGATTGTGAACCGGATGTAGTCATGGCCTGTGCGGGTGACGTGCCGACCCTGGAAACACTGGCTGCCGTGGATTTACTGCGCAAAGAAGTGCCGGATTTAAAAATTCGAGTGGTTAACGTGGTTAACTTAATGAAATTACAACCCACCACTGAACATCCTAACGGCTTATCCGATAAAGAGTTTGATGAGTTGTTTACCACCGACAAACCGGTCGTATTCGCCTATCATGGCTATCCGTGGTTGATCCACCGCTTAACTTATCGTCGTCATAATCATGCTAATTTGCATGTGCGCGGTTATAAAGAAGAAGGCACCACATCCACGCCATTCGACATGGTGGTGATGAATGATTTAGATCGATTCCATTTGTGTATCGATGTGATTGATCGCGTGCCAAAATTGCATGATCGTGCGGTCTATTTAAAGCAAATGCTGCGTAGCAAGTTGGTTGATCATAAGCATTACATTGGAATTCATGGTGAAGATATGCCGGAAATTCAAAACTGGCGCTGGTCTTTTTAAGCTGGCTAATTAAAACGTTTTTGTTTTATGCCATCCCGTATTAGGGATGGCATTTAATTAGCGTGTTTAGATTCACCAGATTGAGCACCAAACAGCTCAAATGTAATTTTATAAACGAATTTAGTCAATTTCTCGACAAACTTTCTAAGCTTTACATAATCCTTAAACTGCTTTGACATGATCCGGCCCGTGATACAGGAATTAAAGCTTTTCCGTTACGGCGCATCTGTACGTAAAGTCCTCAAGCAATCAACAATAAACAACAGGTTATCCGGGATTTCTGCCTAACCGCCATCGCGTCCGAGTGAATGGGCTATGAGCCAATTCAATTTACAATCCAACATAGTGTGGCAATAACAAAAGTTCTATCACCTCAATTATCAATTCCCTATCTATACAGAATTAAACAGAATTGGTGACTAGGATTAATAAGCATTTTGTTTTATTGCCAAGCGTTTTACTTTTTCATTAAGCGGTAAATTAAAAAGCTATACGGCTTGTAAATAAGACAAACACAACTATTGTAAGGAATGAACGAAATATCTATTTCAAATTTCAATTTTTTGCATCAATCTGCAAAAGGCGATATCACGATGGCTCTTGTTAAAATGCAAACCGATGGCAGTTCTGCAAGGTTGACTAGTAACGCTACTTCGTATTGATAAGATTGTGGATGTCATAACTACCGTGTCTATTCAAACAAACATGCTGGCTGTTAACCGATCTATTGAAGCGGCCAGCGCTGGAGATTTCGGTAAAGGCTTCGTTGCAGCACAACTTAATCAATGGGCAGGAAGATAAGGTAGATGGCTTATGGTATTTATTAAGAAACAAAACAGCAAACCCAAAACCAATTATGAACGCCGACAAGCGAGAGATTTTAAAAGCTTGCTCAGTGAATTAGAAAGCCCGGATGCTATGGACAGACGATGGGCGGCGCGCGATTTGGCAGATTGCCAGGATGCTTCAACTGCATTGGTTTGGCGATTGAATCGGGAAGAAGACCAGTCAGTTCGCGAAGTTATTCTGAGTTCGTTGGCCAATTTGTGTGATCCGGTAGCGGTGGCAGGATTGGTGGCATGTTTGCGTTGTGAAGATGCTCCCATGCGAAATGAAGCCATTGAAGTCATGAAGCAAATGCCTGACTCAGTGGGGCCCATCATGACTAATTTACTCGTTGATGACGATGCGGATGTGCGTATTTTTGCAGTCAATATATTGGAATCCTTAAGACACCCGGATGTGGTGACTTGGCTAATCGATGTAATTCAGCGCGATACAAATTTAAACGTGTGTGCTACAGCAGTGGATTTACTCGTCGAAGTGGGTGCTAAGTCATCAGAACCAGCGCTGCACGCGTTGAAAATACGTTTTGTCGATGAGCCTTATATCCAATTTGCGGTTGATCTGGCTTTAAAACGTATAGCCGAGAATTAATAAGCTTAAATGACAAGCACAACCATTAGCGATGGAGATTTTCAAAAATATAGAGAGTTTTTTTACCGCAAAACCGGCATTCAACTTGAGCCATCGAAACGTTACTTCGTGGATAAACGCCTGGTAGAACGAATCATTGCTAATGGAAATGGTAACTTTCGTGCTAAGTTTTTGACGCGCTATTTTAAACGTTTAGATGATGATTTGCGGCAAGCGGTGGAGTTTACTCCGGTAAACCTGTCCGAACGTGCAGACACCCGCGCCTATCGTAATTTTGATGTGATTTTCTGTCGCAACTTATCGATCTATTTCGATGATGTGTCCCATAAATCGGCGGCAGAAACCTTTTTCGACGCTATTAAACCTTGCGGTTTTATTAGTCTTGGCCATACGGAATCGATGAGCCGTATTTCATCATTGTATAAGGTCCGCAAATTTCCGAAGGCCATGATGTTTCAAAAAGCGTTGGAAAATAAATGAAACGCATACTCATCATTGACGATGCGGCTACGGTGCGTATGTATCATCGCACTATTTTAGAAAGTGCCGGATACGAAGTTGAAGAAGCAATTAATGGCATAGAAGCACTGGAAAAATGCTTACAGGAAGCTTTTGACCTCTTCCTGGTGGACGTAAATATGCCAAAATTAGATGGTTACGGCTTTCTGCAAGAACTGAGAGGTTGTGACATACCGCAAGCACCAGCCATCATGATCTCAACAGAAGCAAAAGCTTGTGATAAACAACGTGCTTTTGAGGCGGGCGCTAACGCCTATCTGATAAAACCCACCAAACCTGCTCAGCTATTACTCCAAGTTAGTTTAATGCTTGGGGAGTTTATACCATGAGTCCTTTGCTGCAACAGTTTCTGTCAGAAGCAAGAGATTTTCTGGAAGGCATTGGTCAAAAATTAATGCAGTTGGAAAATGCGCCAACGGATGCAAGTCTAATGACCGAGTTGTTTCGGTTTGTGCACACACTAAAGGGCAATAGCGGGATATTTGAGTTTCCTGAAATGACTCGGGTATTACATGCCGGTGAAGACTTGCTGGATGCTGTTCGGAATGATCGTATCCAGTATTCACAAACATTGGCTGATCGCTTGTTAGATGCGATGGATTTTGTCGGGATGTTATGTGATGAAATCGAGGCCACCGGAAATATCGGTGCATCCTACGCGAGTGATTCTGTGCGCTTGACCGAAAGCCTAAGAAACCTGATGATCAGTGTCGTTAACGGAAACGCACCAGCGCAACACTATCGGCATCTGGAACCCGAAATCACTGCTACGTCAGCAGATAGGGTAAAAACGCCGCCGACCGGGCTTGCTTATGTACCTGAATTGGTGCGCATGAAAGCTTATCAGCAAACCAGAGCAGGGCAACCGGTCTACTGGCTGTGGTATACGCCAGTTGAGGAATGTTTTTTTCATGGTGAAGATCCATTCTTCTATGCCAGACAAACGCCGGAATTGTTATGGGGTAGCATTATTGCCTGTGCACCCTGGCCGCAATTGGCGAATTTGGATGCGTATCGTTGCCAGCTCAATTTTCAATTCTTGACCGGTGCATCGAAAGCGGCAATTGAAGATTATTACCGGTACATACCAGAGCAAATCACCATAGAGCCGGTAGCGCCGTTATTTTTTATAATACCCACCGGTGATTCTAGCGGTGGGCCAGTGTATGAAGATTTTGTTGACGATGCACTGGGCTTTTTAGCAACCAATAATCTGGCCGGATTAACCCGCGCCACTAAAACAATGCTGGAATTGTCCAGCCCGGATTTGTGGATGTCTTCAGCATTGCGCTGGCTGTTGTTGGTTTTGGAGAACGAACCGGATAGTCAGGCTGTTTTAACAGCCATTGTGGAATCACTGCGCAGTCTTAATTCGCCAAATTGGCTGGACTTCCAGCCGCAAGATCTTAGCTTACCGTCAAGTAGCCAACGAGCATCATTTGATAGTTCCGGGATAAATAACCTGCCGAATGCACAATCAGCGGAACATACTGAAGCCATCAGATCGATATTGACTACCCAGCGCGATATTTTATTGCTACCAATTAATGAACCTTGGCAAATAGGCCGGATGAAAGCCGTAATAAACGTGCTTTCCGGTTGTTTAAGAGCCACCGGCGAATTGGACCAGTTAACCCAACTGGCTTTGGCCAGCGAACAGTCACTTGCCCAAGGTAATGCAACACCGTTATTGGACTGGCTGGGACAAACATTTTTTCAGGATGCACCCATTGCTGTTAACGGCTTAAGGCAGACAAGTGCTGATCAGGAGTTGCCCGTAACCAGCAATGCACCGTCATGCTCAGACGGCGTGGATACTACAGAACCAAGGCTCATGCCTGAAGTTGACAATGAGCTTAAATTTGGCCGACGTGCTGAAGATGCCGGGACCGGGCCTAAAAGTCTAAAAGTGGATCAAGCTAAAATTGATCGATTAATGAGTTTAATCGGCGAAATGGTGGCATCAAAAAATGCCTTACCCTATTTGGCTGGACGAGCTGAAACAGTGTATGGCGTACGCGACTTATCCAGAGAAATTAGCGCGCAGTATGCTGTAATTAACCGCATTGCCGAGGAAATGCAGGATGCCATCATGCAGGTGCGCATGATGCCGGTTTCCTTAGTATTTCAACGTTTTCCGCGTTTGGTCAGGGATATTTCCCGAAAACTTAATAAGGACGTTAATTTAATCCTTGAGGGTGAATACACCGAGGCCGATAAAAATATTATTGACTCGCTAGGCGATCCGTTAATCCATATTGTCCGTAACAGTCTTGATCATGGCTTTGAAATACCCGACGTGCGCCGTGCCACAGGAAAACCAACCACCGGCACCCTGACTATTCGTGCAAAGCAAGAATCTGATCGGGTCATTATTGAAATTATTGATGATGGAAAAGGTATAGACCCGGAGATCGTCAAACGCAAAGCTTATGAAAAAGGCATTCTTGACGAAGCGGGTCTTGAAAAAATCAGTGATCAAGATGCGGTTAATCTGATTTTTGCGGCTGGGTTTTCTACAGTGGAAGTCATTTCAGATTTATCCGGACGCGGCGTGGGTATGGATGTGGTGCGCACCGCAGTTGAGAAAGTGCATGGCAGTATTGCACTGGAAAGCAAAAAAGGTAAAGGTACGCATATTCGTTTGTCACTACCACTATCAATGGCAGTAACGAATGTCATTATCATTGAGTCGGACGGCCAGGTGTTAGGCGTGCCTATGGACAGCGTTGTGGAAACTGTGCGCTTGCCGCGCTCCCAAATTAGTACTATCAACCACAGTTTAGCGACGGTTTTACGTGGTCGTATCGTACCCCTTAAATCAATTAATGCCTTATTGGCGATTGATGCACAGCCGCAAGTAAACCAAGATGATGAGTTAGCTATACTTGTTGTCAGGACGGGGGATGAGTCGGTTGGGCTTATCGTCGATAACTTTCGGGAAACCATCGATATTATCCTTAAACCGATGACCGGTGTGCTAGCCAATATAGCGGCGTATGCCGGTTCTGCGTTAATGGGAGATGGCTCGGTGTTATTGGTGCTTAATGTGAAGGAACTGTTGCAATGCCCATAGAATTTAAGAAAAACCAGATCGTTTTTAAAGATGTGGTGCCTGTTGAAGATGCTGAAGTTTTACTTGAGTGGTTACAAAAAAAATCGGCAGTTAAAATAGATTTATCAGCCTGCACACATCTGCATTGCGCTAATTTACAGGTATTAATGGCTGCAAAGCCCAATATCACAGCATGGCCGGCGGATAAAGAGTTTTGTACATGGCTAAAATCGGCTCTGGCGATAAATTCGGCCGGATAAATGTCGCAAGCCGGCTGCCTGTAAACATTACAAACTATTGAAAACTTTTTAATCCGGGAAAATATCCGTGGCAAAAACCATTCTACTCATCGACGACTCACAGACCCTGGTGACGAGCTTACAATCTTATTTAGAAACCAGCGGCTTTATTGTAGAAACGGCTAACGATGGATTGCAGGCACTGAATAAAATTAAGGCAGGAACAAGCCCTGATCTCATTATTTCAGACATCAACCTGCCCAACATGGATGGCTTGCAGCTTATCAGAAATATCAAAGGCTTACCCGCATTCCGATTTAAACCGATCATTGTGCTTTCCACTGAAAGTCAGGCGGCCAAGCTAGACGAGGCCAAAAAATTAGGCGCTACTGGTTGGATGATAAAGCCGGTTGATGGAAAATCCCTGGTGGATGTAATTAAAAAACTGTTACCAGGGGCTTAGTAGTTGTGCGCATTAAAATCAAGACATTAGCGACGAGTGAGTGGATAAAATGCCCAAATTCTCGATTGTCATGGTTGTGATTGCCAACGTTCTTATTGTGAAGATTTGCACTTTTATTTATACAAACTCACTCCACAATGACGAAGAACCCATGTTGGTCGGATTTGTGCCGATTATGATGGATCAACGTATTGGTCAACATAAAAAAGTAGCTGGCGGAATTTCCAGCCAATTTGGTGCTTTACGAATGCTGCCAGGTGTGCGAAATGATATACGTGTAGCCGAATCCTTTGCCGCCGGTCAACCAGTACGCTATTACGCTCCTAAAAGCAGAGCTGCGTATGATTATCAACAGTTAGCCGATGCGGCGACTGCACTGATGGAAAAATCCGGTTGAGAAAAATGTGTTCGCAATGCCGGGATTAGTTTTATAGATTTTATCCTGGAAGGTCAGGATTTTACAGCTGGAAACTGATTGCGCTAATGAACAAAGATCTAAACTGCTGCTTAAACAACAGAATACTGATTTCTGGCTGTTGATATAAAAACACTTTCCCTGCTTAATCATTAATCAATTGATGACACACCTCCATGCCGGCTAGCGTTTGCTGGCTTCCCATGTTTTGGCTTGGTTATTGCTGATTGAAATAAGCTTTCAACACGGATGTTGATTGTCATCTATACAGATGAATACAGCCGTAAATGCTAAAAGACCGAGGAATATCCCAAAATTCCAGAATTTATAAATTAAGCGCCTTGGAGTTTGTCATGGTTACCAAAACCACTAAGCTATTTCTGTTACTTGTTGTACTGCTGAGTGTTACGTCAGTATATGCAGCAGATCTTGATCCAAAAGCTATATCTATTAAGCTGCCCGATCAAATCAAATGGATTGCCAATCCTAGTGGATCCGAATCAGCCGTGCTGGTTGGAGATCCTTCAAAACCCGGACTATACGTTGTGTTGAATAAATGGAAAGCCCACCATAACAGCAAGCCGCATTCGCATCCCAATGATCGGTTTATTACTGTGATTTCCGGGACCTGGTGGGTGGGCACGGGAGAAGATTACAGCGTTGATCATCTAAAACCGGTTCCGGCAGGCAGTTTTTTTACTCATTATGGTAAGGAAGTCCATTATGACGGAGCCAAGGACGAAGATACCATTTTGCAGATAGTTGGCATTGGTCCGGCATCCTGGCCAGCTGGTCAACCCAAGTAGGTTGAATGATTATTTTGCGGCCAGCTAACCTGTCAAATCGGTGTGTTGTGGACTTATGCCGAGAATATCAAGGCGAATGATCAACAACTTACAGCCGCACTCATGATATGGCATCGAAAATTTCTGGCCTCAATTGATTCTCTCCGTGCAATTTTGGCGACACCCGTATTTTTAATCTGTCTTTCTGGTTGCTTTCCTGAAGGCCATTACCGCACCAGAGTGACCAGCGTGCCTTGTAGCATAAATTGTGATAGCGCCTACAAAACTCGGGTCTATTTGATCCTTATTGGATAATCCAAACCGACAAATCCATTTTACCCAGCCACGGCTTTGTCAATCAAAAGCCACTGTGGTGTTTTATTGATTTTATGGTGAATCAAGTGATTAAATCCTTTCAATGTGCTAACGCAACTGCTGATCGTTAACTCGTTACTTATTTATAAATTATTTCTATGTCAAAACCCACCGTTACCCAATTGACCTGTACCCGTATACCCACGGATTATGGCGATTTTCAACTTTGTTACTACAGCAACACGCTGGATGGCAAAGAGCATTTGTCATTTAGCATGGGCGATGTCAGTCAAGTTGATGATGTTTTAGTGCGCATACATTCCGAATGCTTCACTGGCGACGTGCTGGGCTCCAGACGCTGCGACTGCGGTGAACAGCTCAACCGCGCTCTAAAACTGATAGCCGGCAAGGGTGCCGGGGTGTTGGTTTACATGCGTCAGGAAGGGCGGGGGATAGGCTTATTGCAGAAGTTACGGGCCTATAATCTGCAAGACCAGGGCTATGATACTGTGGATGCCAATCTGTTATTGGGACATGAGGCAGATGAGCGCGATTACGGATTGGCGGCCCGTATTCTGGAAGCAATGGGCGTTAAGTCCGTGTCGTTGATGACCAATAATCCGGCAAAAATTAGTGCGCTGGAAGCCGAGGGTGTTAAGGTGAATGCTCGTGTGCCGTTGGAAGGTACGGTCAATGTCGACAACGAAAGTTATTTGCTTACCAAAGCGCATCGCATGGCGCATTTATTAAAAATCAAACCCCTGCCAAAAAAAAGTCATGACTATCAACCAACAAATTGAAGACTGGCTGGATAGTCACAAGCACAAACCAGCCACTGCTGGTCGTCCGTTTGTGACGCTAAGTTACGCACAAAGCTGGGATGGCAGTATTACCACGCGCACAGGTGATTCGCTGGCATTAAGCGGAAAGGAATCAACCCGGTTAACCCATCAATTGCGTAGTTTGCATGATGGCATTCTGGTGGGCATCGGCACGGTGTTAACCGATGATCCTCAACTTACTGTGCGTGAATGGTCGGGCTCCAATCCACAACCGATTGTGTTGGATAGTCGACTGCGCATGCCGCCAAATGCCAGACTTTGCCAAGATGCCGACAGACGTTGTTGGGTGCTGACCAGTTTAACTAACGATAATGCCTTTAAAGGACAGGCGGATATTCTTACCTTGGCCAGTGATGCAGAAGGGCGGGTAAACTTACGCGACGCCCTTAGTTTACTCTGGCAAAAAGGCATCAAAATGTTGATGGTGGAAGGTGGCAGCCATGTAATTACCGCATTTTTGAAAGCCCAGTTGGTTGATGCTTTAGTGCTGACCATCGCGCCAACTATGGTCGGCGGTTATAAAGGCGTTGGCAATTTGGGTATCACATGCAAAACCCAGTTGCCCAAAATCAGCCCCATGCGCTCGCACATGCTGGGTGATGATTTGATCATGTGGGGAGACTTGCACTATCAACAAACCATCGCCTCATGATAGCCCGTCAACTTTGGTTTACCCAGCCGGGACAACTGGAAATTCGCACTCAACAACTGCCCGCACTGGCGCCAGGGCAGCTGCTTGTTAAAAACCACTGCTCAGCCATTAGCGCTGGTACGGAGTTACTGGTTTATCGAGGCCAGCTCCCTGAAGCCATCTCTCTGGATGCTACACTGGAAGCCCTGCAAAACCAAGAAACCTACCCTTTGCAATATGGTTATGCCAGTGTGGGTCGAGTTGAAAACATCGGTGCAGAAGTGGATGCCGGTTGGCAAGATAAATGGGTGTTTGCCTTTCAACCCCACGCCAGCCATTTTGTCACTAGTCCCGATCAGGTGATTGTGTTGCCTGATGATATAACGCCGGAAGCAGCTGTGTTTTTGGCAAATATGGAAACTGCTGTGAATTTGGTATTGGATGGTAAACCGGCACTGGGCGAGCGTGTTTTGGTGTTGGGGCAGGGTATTGTTGGCTTATTGCTTTCAAGCCTATTGGCGCAGTTCCCCTTGGCCAATCTGATTGCACTGGAAACCCTGGTCGAGCGTCGAAGCACAGCGCTACGATTGGGCGTTCAGCACGTTTATGATCCGACATCCGAGCAGCAAGTGACGACGCTGAAAAATGATTTACAGTTGCCCGTGCAATTGCAGTCTACCGCTGACAGCGGTGCCGATTTGATTTATGAAGTCAGTGGGGTTCCAGACGCATTAAATCTGGCGATTGATTGCTGCGCGTATTCGGGTCGCATCGTCATTGGCAGTTGGTATGGCAATAAATCTGCTGCCATTCAACTGGGCGGTGTGGCACATCGAAATCGCATTCAACTCATCAGCAGCCAGGTCAGCACCATCGCGCCGGATTTAACCGGGCGCTGGCATAAAACCCGCCGCTTTCAAACCGCATGGGACATGATTCGGCGCGTGCAACCGCAACAGTTGATTACGCACCGTGTATCGCTGGAACAGGCCGACAGCATGTATCAACTGCTGGATAAATCGCCGGAAAAAGTCTTACAAGCCATTATTACTTACTAACAGCAAAGGAAAAATCGTGTATACCGTAGCCGTAACCAGAGACTTCATCGCCAACCATTATCTAATAGGCGGCGATTGGGGCAGTGAAAATCAACCCCATGCTCATCACTATGTCGCAGAAGTCAGCATAGAAGCTGAGCAACTGGATCAACACGGTTATCTGGTCGATATAGTCGCCATAGAAGCGGCTTTGGACGCCATCGTGCAGGATTTTCGTGATCAAATGTTGAATGACAAACCGGAGTTCGCCGGACTCAACCCCAGCATTGAACACTTCAGCCGGATTATTTGTGAAAAAATCCATGCTACCTTAAAGCCACCAGGAACAGGCACTTTAAGAGTAAAACTTTGGGAAAACCAAACTTGCTGGGCCGGTTATCGTTTGGCCTATTAAGGCATAAGCTATGCGCATCGGTTTAATGATTGCTGGCGACATGGACGCCATCAGCGGTGGCTATCTTTACAACCGTAAGCTGGTGGCCTATCTGCAAAGCAAAGATGATGAAGTTGTGATTATTAGCTTGCCGGTGCGAAGTTTCTGGGGGCAGTTGAGTGATAATTTCAGCCATGTGTTATTTAAGCAAATTGTTGATGCCAATCTGGATGTATTAATTCAGGATGCCATGGTGCATCCGTCAGTTTTTTTATTGAATCGGCGCATGAAGATTCCAGTGATTGCACTGGTACATTTGCTGCGCACGTTTGATCATCAACCGATGGTTGGTGCGTGGTTTTATCGAACCATCGAGCGCCGTTATCTGCAAACCGTTACCGGCATCATTGCAAACAGTCAAACCACACTGTTGCAACTGCAAAGCTTGCTTAACACCCCGCTACCACCACATTGCGTGGCTGTTCCCGCTGGCAATCATTTTCCCGAATTCAACATAGACATCACTGCCCTCCAGCAGGATATGTTGAGCTCCAACACCTTAAAAATCCTGGTCGTAGGCAATGTCATTCGACGTAAAGGCCTGCATGTATTGATCAACGCCATCAAACAACTGGCTGATGATAGTTTTAAAGTTACAGTGGTTGGTCGACTGGATATGGAACCGGATTACGTTAGCTATGTGCTAAAGCTAGTTAAGAAAGCAGGCTTGCACGACCAGTTTATTTTTACCGGCCCGTTGCAAGGACTGCCGCTAACTCATGTTTACCAGCAACATCATCTGATGGTATTGCCGTCCGCTTACGAAAGCTATGGCATTGTCTATGTAGAAGCCCAACAATTTGGTCTGCCAGTGATTGGCACAACAGCCGGGGCGGCACGGGAGATTATTACACATGGCGACAATGGCTATTTGATACCGTCAGGCGACCACGCGGCCTTAGCCGGGTTATTGCAGCAGTTACATCTCAATCGCCAGCATTTGCTGACGCTTAGCCATAATGCCTTGGTTGCTTATGCTCGCCATCCGAGTTGGGATCAGAGTTGCGAGATTATCCGGCAGTATCTTTATGATTTGAAAAGCCAGTCAGCCAAGTAGTTCGGGCATACCTTTCTGCTCCTTTCCATTGTAATCAAACACCGTTTAATCTCATCATAAATTAATACATCGTGTTATCGGGCAACGATAAAGCTGTTGCCCGACTAGACTCAATTAATCCGCCGCAAAGCAATAAAAATAACCCGCTCCGCCAGTGCTAACCAAATTTTCCTGGCTGCAGCCTTTGCTGTCATGGGTGGAGTTCCAGGAAACGTTGCCACCGGTAGCGCCACGGTTGGTGCGATCAGAGTGACCTACGCGAACAGTGCCTTCGCCGCTGCTGGTGTAGTTTTTACACGTGTGGTCGGCGGCATCGGTATAGGCGCGTCCATCGGGTTTGGAACCGGTGATCAGATCGTGCTGGTTGGGGTTGGCACCAACGCCAGGGATTTGAGCACCGGCTTCGGTCAATGTGGTTGTGCGGTGCACGTTGTTGCCTTGTTGGCCTAATTCCACGGTATCGCCATGTAAATGGGCTACGTCATTCGCAACGATGGCACCGTTGGCATTGGCCCACGGCCCTTTGCCTATGCGGTCTCTGGCATTTATGGCCGGTTGATCGGCAGTTGCTTGCGTGCTTAAGTAGGCTCGCCAGGTGCGTTGACCGGCACCAACAGCGGTAGCCAGTTTTTGACAATGCGCATCTGCACCAGTCAGGCCGCCCAAGTCAGCGCCTTTGCCGAGTCCGTAACTGGTCACAAAAAATCCCAGTGGTGGTTTAGGTGGTTCTTCTGCAAAGGCGATAGTGGTGCTTAAAACAAACAGACTGGCGACAAAGCGGGTTTTTTTCATGGATGATTCCTCTGGATTGGTTAAGGATAACGGCGCGATAGAGTAGACCGTGCTCCTAAACACTTTGCACTTATCGTGCCGAAGGAAAATATCGAAAACGCCTGTGTTTGCAAGGGAATTTGCTTGCCAGCTGTTGTCCAGCAAGCATAATCTGCTGCTGGACTGTATTTGTGCCTACAAGCGTTTTAATCTTTTATATGCAGACCGCGCGCGCAGCAAAGCCCAACCAGTAACGTCAAAGCATCTCGAACCCGCATCAACGCCAGCAAGCCGACAGCAGCACTGGCAGGCAGGCTTAACAGGTTAAAAGCCCAAAACATGGCGGCTTCCAGACTGCCTAAACCGCCCGGCAAAGGCAGTAAAAACGCTAAGCGCATGGCTGTCAAAATTAGTAAAAACGCATGCACATTGATATTCAGATTAAAAAAACTCAGCAGTAGCCAAAGTTCACTGAGTAAGCCAATCCAGCCCGCTACAGATAGGCTAAATGCCCAGAGCAAGCTCGGTTTTTGTTCCGAAAATACGCCAGTTAGTTCACTGGCAAAGCCTTGCCATTGCATGTCAATTTTCTGCAAGCGGGGGTGATGTTGCCAGTAATTGCCAAGACGTTCCATCCAAACCATAATTTGTTTGGGTTGTTTCAGGATCACCCAACCCAACAGGCTAAGCGCGATCAGAATGAGCAGCAATAGCAGGGATAGCTTCTGCCAGTTGACTATGTCTGTGCCTGTTGTTGCCAGTAACAGACAGACACTCAATAAAAGCACGGCGAAGTTTATCCAAAGCTCATAAAATCGATCCAATCCCAAAGCCAGCAATAGCCGATGAATCGGTGGCTTATAGCGTTTCCAAAGCCAATAGATTTGCAAGGGTTCGCCACCAAATTGTGGGCCAGGGGTGATAAAGCTAATGGCTTGACCAGCTTGCCGGAGCATGAGCAATTCGCCAAAGCGCACCGGTAGCTGCAACAGTTGATTGAATAACTGCCAGCGCTTGACCGCTAGTAAAATAATCGCCAAGTTAAGACTTATCCAGACTAGCCATTGTAACCACGTTAAATCTGCGATAGTCAGACTGATGGTTGCTAACGGTAATCGGCTGAATACCCAGCCAGCCAGCAACAATGCGGTTAACCAGATAACTGTTGGCAGAGTTTTAATCCAGGTCATCAGGCACCATCATAACGAGCCACCCAAGCATCGTCCCATTGCCAAAGGCTAAACCTTCCTGCGCCTAGTAGCATTATCCAACTGATGGTCACGATAAGTGCTGTGTCAGTAAGATCAATGGTTGCGGCTGGATAGTGCCATCCTAATAGCAGCATGACCAACACCGAGCCTACGCGAGCGGCAAAGCCCAGCAGAGTTAGGCCGATACTCACCCAGAAAAGCCAGCTAATCGCTACAGGCAACTGTTGCAGCTCTTTGAGCATCAACACCAAAAGCATTGCCAACAATACACGTAACACAGGCTGAAAAAAATTTTCGCTCCAGTCGGACAGCTTATTGATCGTGCGTGCAGCTAGCCTTCCGCAAACAACTAGCCAGTCCACCGCAAATCCAAACAATACCGGCAACATAAATGCAACGCTCGCGATTTTAGTTAGCGCCGGGTTTAGAATGGGCCAGAGTGCCAAGGCTATAAAGGCCATTTGAAAGCCTGCCAGAGTTCGGCGCAGGGGGTTGGCAGGTACATCATGGATAATCAAACCTTGGTTAGCTCGGCGCTGCAAGCCCCATTGGTAAGCGTAATAAGCCACGCTAAGAAATAAATATGACCAGTGGATTTTACCTAAACTAATGGCTAACAACGGGGCAATCACCAAGCCCAAGGCGTCAAAATTGATATCCAGATAATTGCCCAGCAGGCTGACTTGCTTGCTGCGACGGGCAGCATAGCCATCCAGGCGGTCCAAAATAGCGGCGGTCGTGTAAGAAATCGCGGGAATAAGCGTGTTAAGATATTCAGTAGAATTTAGAAATAAAAATCCGCCAGTGATGGCAATCAAGCCGCCTCGCAGGATGGTCAAGCGATTACCCCAACCTAAACTACTAAACAAAGGCGCTGCGGCATTAGCCTTGTTGAGATCAAGCCGGGCTCGTGTGTAATGGCAAACCAGCCCCCAAAGTAATCCGGTTTGTAATATCCATTGCACGGCAGTAGTCCATTTCTGCAATATGCCGAGTAGACAAAAACCGAGCAAGATAATGCCGTAACCGATGGTTGTAATGACGTGAAACTCATGTTTTATACTGTGCATACTGTGTTTTTATTGGCGAAGATTGTTAGATTCCCATTGCTGTGAAATCGGCTCTGGCACTAATCAATAGCAATAATTACGCCTACTTAACTTTACTAAACACTCAATAAGGTACAAAGCAAAATGCCGGTAATAAACTCACGGAAGATTCCTATGAAAACCGCCGGGCATGCGCTGGCAGTGATTTTAATTTTTACTGCTCTGGTGATGCCCAATCGCTTAAGCGCAATCACGATGTCCGCTTTCGGCATCATGCCACTGGAACTATTGCTGCTGGGGCTTGTGTTGCTTATTCGCGGTGGCATTGGCTTGGTGCTGCGTGCCTTCGCTGCCATGTTGCTGGCTATTGGCTTTATTTTTAAACTGGCCGATATGGGTTGTTATCAGGCATTCGGACGTCCGGTTAACCCCGTGCTGGATTCCCATTTTCTGGCTGACGGCATGAATTTGCTGCAAGGTATTCTGGGGCAGGGTGGTGCTGTTGCCTGTGCAGTTTTGCTGTTTGTGCTGGTCATAGCCATCATTGTGTCTGCATTTGTGCTCCTGGGTTTAGCGCAATCCTGGCTTTCAACTGATCCAAAAGCATCATTAGCCGGGCTGTGCCTGGCATTGCTCGTGTGGACGGCATTATTGTTTGCAGGCTGGCAACGGGCTTCCACACCTTTTTACGATTTGTGGGCGGAACATATCTCAAGCACAGCAACCGCCGCAGCGGATCTAAAGGATTTTATCAAGGTGGTTGATGGCGATCCTTATGCAAATGTAGCCAATGAACAGCTGTTTAAGCTGCTAAAGGGCAAGGATGTGCTGGAGGTTTTTGTTGAGTCCTATGGTCGTACCGTACTGGAAAAATCAGATTTTGCCAGCCATATTCGACCACTGTTAGCAAAAAGCAGCGCTCAACTGACTGAGCATGGTTTGTTCGCCCGCAGTGCATACCTGACATCGCCAACCAATGGCGGTATCAGTTGGTTAGCGCATAGCACCTTGGTTTCCGGCCTTTGGGTTAACAGCCAAACCCGTTATGATCGATTGGTAATGAGTAAACGACCCACGCTAAATCATCTTTTTCAGCGGGCAGGTTGGCGTACCGTTGCCGTACAACCGGCGCACACTATGGATTGGCCGCAAGGCCGCTATTTTGGCTATGATCAGATTTATGCTGCGCAAGATTTGGACTATCGCGGCCTGCCGTTTAACTGGATAACCATGCCGGATCAATTCACTCTGCTGGCATTGCAGTCGCGGGAGCGAAAATCGGGTCAGCGTGCGCCAGTGATGGCTGAGGTAGCCTTGATTTCATCACACGCACCGTGGACGCCGCTACCCAAATTGGTGGCATGGGATCAAGTCGGAGACGGCGGTATTTTTAATCAGCAAGCCAGGGAAGGTGATGAACCGGAGCTGGTTTGGAAAAATACCGAACGTATTCGCACACAATATCGCAAATCCATCGAATACGCCTTGGCCAATATTGTTTCTTATGCTGTTAACTTCGGGGACGAGAATTTGGTGTTGTTGGTTTTGGGCGACCATCAACCCGCGCCTTTTGTGGCTGATGAAACCAAGAATCGTGATGTGCTGGTGCATCTGATCAGCAAAGATCCCAAGGTGATGACGGCGGTTGAAGACTGGCATTGGACTGAAGGTATGTTACCTGCGGATAAAGCGCCAGTTTGGGGAATGGATAAAATGCGGGACCGGTTTATTGGTGCGTTTTCGAAATAAACGCAAGTAGTGTAACTAATCCGTAATTGGATTAGTTACTAATTAAGCTTGGTGGTTAAAACTGTCTTGACCAGCCAAACTGAAATGAAAACTGATCCATTCTCAAATCTATCGTTTGTCCCGGGCTTAACGGATTAGCGCCAGATACTGTCCTGCTGGGCGCATACATAAAGGCAAAAGTCAGTTCATCGCCTTTGGGTAACTGATAAGTTAAACCTGAGGTGATGTGCCAATCAATGACACCGGGCGCCAGGATATTAAATAAAACTTGTGAATCGCGGATGGGTTGTTCGCCATAACTAAAACCGCCGCGCCAGGTTAGTTGGTTGTTTTGCTTCCATTGACCGCCAAACTTGTAGACATTCATGTCTTGCCAGCCAAATCCGGCCCCGTTGTTACTGCCCAGTTGTGCTGTCATTAAATTGGGAAATAATGGGCTTCCGACTGATTTTATGGTGCTGTAGCGGATATGTTCAAAGTCAAAAGATGCGGTAAAGCTTTTGGTGACATCCCATGATAAGCCGGCATTAACACTTTCTGGAATATCAAAACTACCTTTTTCGGCAAATAGCCCAGAATAATCCGAAAACGGCGTCATAAAAATCCGGCTTTTATAAGACGCGCCCAAACGCAAACCAGGTGTTAATTCCGCCAAACCGCCAATACGCACGCCCCCACCCACCGAGTAGTCGCGGCTGGTATTGGAGACATGCTGAGCATCACTGGAAAAGCCGGCAAATGAATTTAAACCGCGGGCTCTAAAATATTGGACGGCTAAGATGGGAGCAATGCCTAATGAAAACCGGCCATTGGCAAAACTATGCGCATAACTGGGGCTAATAAATCCTTGTGCCAAATCAACACCCGTTCTGCCTGCGCAGAAGGTGCCAGTGCCGCCGGGTGGGCAGGTGGCGCTTTTAAATCCTGTGTAATCGGTATTCATGCCGCCATTGCCGAAGATTGTTAAACCAATGGTTTGCTGATCATCCAGGCGATAGTTCCAGCCTAATGTGGGCACTGGGAACAAGTCAGTATCGCTTTCAACGTTGCCGGGGTTCAAAGGAAAAGCGCCAGGTGCGAAAGTGGGAGCGCCAGATACTGTGTAATCTCTGTTTGGGTTAAACAGCTCCAGTTCAAGGTCAAGCCGGTCTTTTAAAAAAGCCATACCCGCAGGATTAACAGCGGCCGCCATAGCATCTTGCGGAAAAGCAACGCCAGTTCCGCCCATGGCTTTGTTTCTTGCCCCATAGCCGTGGGCAAAATAACCATTGGTTGCTGAACAGAGATTTGGCTGAAAAGCCAAAATTAACAAGGCGCTGCCCAAGGTAATTTTATGTTGCTTGATCATAGGATTTTCCTGAATTAAAGGCGAGGAATGCCGGTTGGTTAGCGGCCTAAAGTTAGGCAGCCAATTGGGATCGGTTGTCTTAATCCGGATTATTTATCTTAACCACCCAATTTTGCTTTGGCCGCGGTAAAATCAGTCTTGATTTTGTCCGCTATGCTTTTAAAGCGATTTTGCTGGGCGTTGGCCGATTTAGTAATAACATCATTATCAACATTGGCTTCTTTGATAAGGCAGTTGTTGTAGGACTGTGCCTTTTGTTGCCAATCATTCACTTCCTTAACGCTGTTGTTATAAGCATCTTCTGAATCTAGTTTAAGTACTGGCGCAGCGGGTTCCGGGCCACAACCATTTGGCTTCCAGGCTCCTCCGGTTACAGTACCTGCTAAGCAGAGTGAAGTGTTGGCAATGAGTAAAACTGCGAAAATGGACTTTTTTAGCATGGCTGACCTTTAGTAGTTGTTGAAGTGCCGCAATCGAATTTGATTGTTTTTGTTAGAAAAGCATATTTCATACCAAACACTAAAATAATGATTTTTATGCGAATTTTTAAACAATTGACATTAATCAGCTTGAAAGTAAGCAGTAATGTGTTGATTAGGTGTTGCTTTGGAAGCAGTTGATGTAGCTTAAAAAATCGCTGCTTTAAAATGCACTCTCAGAATATGCCAGTTATCAATTACTTGGGCGGATTATGCCGTTCGATTTGGCAGCAGGCCGGAGCCATTTATGTCGATAAAAAAGTAATAATTTTCTTTGCATAAAATTACCATTATCAATAATGGAGCTTTCAAAAAGCCATCGTCAGACTTTTTAATGATCAAACAATTAAAAACTGACGATGCCGTGATAAATGTTTAGACCGTGACTTTGGTTCCATCAAATTTGGTAAAGACGTAACCGGTGAATGGTTCGTTATAGGTGCCTCGTTGGTCTCGCAGTAAGCTGATTGCCAACGCTTCACCTAGCGCGTGTGAGGCAGAAATATCAGCCCGGATATGAAAGTTATTAAAGTTACGACCATAGCCGATATTATTCACCAGTTTATTGAGTTCTCCACCAATAGTCAGTTGTTCTGAGCCTGTGTATGGAATCAACTTGGTTGGATCAGACGGATCAACTTGCACCGGATTTGGGATGACATAATTTTCATCGAAAAATGCTTTTAACAAAGTGACTGGCGTGGCTGCACCGATGGTCGCGCCGCTTGGATAGCCTGGATGAGTTGGGGCGCCAACGTTGCTGGCACTGGATAATAGATAACTACCAAATTGCTTATACGTACGCGCAACCGCATCTGAATTTAATATATCAGGATGAACAGGGTAGTCGGCGCCGTTGGCCAAAATTTTATGCACCAATCCGCCGTAATCTTCAGGCCGCAAACGACGATTAACATAAAAGTTTTGGTAGTAAGAGGTTCTTGTTGCAAAGGTGGCCGCCAATGCCAGTAAACCTTGAATATAGCCAGTTGTAAATGAGGAGGCCGTGGCTTCTTGCGTTTTAGAACTTAAATAGGGATTAGCTGGATTTAAGGGCGCGCCTACACCGCCAAGAAGCGGATTGGATGGGTTTGCTGCAGCGGTTAGGATTTGCAGCACATGCAGGTAAGTAGGACCGGAGTTTCTGGCTACTCCGGCCAGGTCACGGCCATTGATGATGTGTCTGCGACCTGATTCCAGTGTTATGCTTCTGCCCAGACTTTTGCCATTTCTTAAAGCCAGCCATTCGTCAAACGTTGCGCCAAATGCTTCGCCCGCTTTTTGGATAGGACGGGTTTGCGGCAGGCTGGGAAAAGTACCCCAAGCAGGCACTGGTCTCAATAAAAACTGCGATATGTAGGGGCCGTCCAGTGTGCCATTAGGTACTACGTATTTACCGGTTTTGCCGGATTTATCTGCATGGTAATCAACATAAGCTGCGGTGCTTCTGAACAGTGTTTCCGGTGTAACCTGACCATTGATGCGCGGGCCATTGAATGCAGGTAGTTTGTTTAACTCGGCAACCGCTGCTAACACTAACGGGTTGGAGGTATCGTTACGATACTCAGTAAACGGCACATCTCTCAGTAATGCTTGCCAATAGACCTCTATATGATGGGCTGCCAGTTCGGCACTGTTTAATGGAGCAGCCAATGGAATTGCCAGCTGGCTATTGGCGATACCTTCCAGGCTGGCGGTTAATGGCCCTTGAATACCGGCCAGCTTGGTTGTGCCGCCGAGGATGATGTTTTCAAAATCCTCATGTCTACCGGATTTAAGTGCTTTTAAGAATGAACTGTAGGATTCAGGTGTCACATGGCCTTGGGCATCATGTTTTAGGCCTTTAGTAGCAACAGAAATTTTATTTGAGTAACGTGCTTCATCACCGTTGTCAGGTTGGGGAGGAATATCAATGCTGTATTCTTGATCCGCCGATTTTATACGTGCTTTATAGGCTTTGTTCCTTAAGTCTTTTGTGTGCAGTGTGCCATAAGTATCATTTTGATATTGATGAGCTAAATCATTACCAGCGCCTTTAGTAACAATAGTGTCAATGCTGCCCGCAACGGCTGATGACGATAGGGAAGGGGCTATGACACCGGCGGCGGTAAGAATGCCCGCCGTACCGATAAATTTTCGTCGGCTAACGCCTTCTTTTGTTTGAGATTCAGTTTCGTGAGTTTGGGTAGATTCTTGATTTATAATATTTTTAGACATGGCATTTGTTTCCTGTAAATTTCAATATAAACAAAATAAAGCCGCTTTGAGGGGCGAAGTCTCTAACTTCAATTTATCTATATCAATAACTATGCCAGCGTACAAAACCAGGTAAATAGCGGTCTGCACGACTTGTTAAATTTTAAAGTTGCTTGATGGGAAACAGTTGAGGATATTTGTTGCGTTTAGTGTGTTGAAATTGAAACAAATTGGGCGTGTAAATTAGATGGCCTAAGTATCTACCAAGTTTTATAGCGCGTCATTCCGTGCAGGGATTGCCGGAATGACGATGCTCAGTATTTGTTTAGATACTCAAGGGTCGGTAGACAGGGCGAATGAATTCGCAGCTAAATTAAAATGGCTGAATAGTTACAACGCATTTAACAGCGCGGCTGCTTTTTCTAAGGTCTCGGGCTTTTTGGCAAAACAAAATCGTAACACCTGATTTTGTTCTTCGTTTTGATAAAACACTGAAATAGGTATGGACGCCACACCAAATTCTTTAATAAGTTGCAGTGCGTAATCGGTATCCTTTTCCTGGCTCAATTTTTTATAGTTCAACAACTGGAAATAGGTGCCTGCTGCCGGTGTCAGCTCAAATTTAGATGGCTTTAGCAAGCTAATAAAGTAATCCCGCTTTTGCTGATAAAAATCACCTAATTCGGTGTAATGGCGCGGTTCAGCCAAAAACTCTGCCAGCGCCAGTTGAACCGGCGTATTCACCGAAAAAACCAGAAATTGATGCACTTTCCAGAATTCGGCCATTAAATAAGCCGGTGCCACGCAATAGCCGACTTTCCAGCCGGTCGCATGAAAAGTTTTACCAAATGAAGAAATGATAAAACTTCGCTCAGCTAATTCCCTAAATCTGGCCACGCTGTAATGCGGTTGTTGATCGAAAATAATGTGTTCATACAGTTCGTCGCTAATTATCACAATATTGGTATCTTTAATAACCTCAGTTAGCATCAGCATGTCTGTGGCGGATAGCACCGTTCCGGTTGGATTATGCGGCGTGTTGATGATGATCATTTTGGTTCGGGCATTAATGCTGTCTTTTACAGACGCCCAATCGATTTCATAACTTGGCGCTTGCAAGCGTAAATGGATGGTGATGCCGCCATTTAATGCTATCGCCGGTTCATAACTGTCGTAAGCCGGGTCAAACACAATCACTTCATCGCCCGGTTTAATGATTGCCGTAATCGCTGTGTAGATGGCTTGGGTAGCGCCCGCGGTTATGGTGATTTCTGTGTCGGGATTGTATTTAGCGCCATATAAACTGGCGGTTTTTTCCGCCAAAATATTCCGTAACGGTAAGACGCCTTGCATGGGCGCGTATTGATTATTACCGGCATGCAAGTATTTGTTTACTAATTCAAGTAGTTCAGGATGGCAGTCAAAGTCAGGAAAACCTTGTGAAAGATTGATGGCTTTATGTTCTGTCGCCAGTTTACTCATGATTGAAAAAATGGTGGTTCCGACTTGAGGAAGTTTGCTGGTTATGGATTTGTTAATAGGCATGTGGGGATTGGTTGGATAAGAAAGCGTAATGAAATAATCTTTTGTAGAAGTGCGCAGCGCACACGATAGAAGTGTATTTTGCTCTGGATTTCCAGGTGTTTGGTCAGCGACTGCGCCACTTACTCTGTTGTGAACTACCGTCGAGCGTCCTGCCGATATAGCTACTAACCAAACACCTGGAAACCCAAAGTTATCGTAAACGTTAATTACTAAAGCAAGTCCTAAGCCAAGCTTTGCAATGGCGTTTGGATTGTTTATTTTTTGTTTGATTGGCTTACCTAAATACAACTGAGTTTGCTGGTGAGCACGCAGTTTGGCCATACCGATGGGTTGGTACAGTAATTTCTGGTTAGTGCTTTGCCTTTGATTGTTAGAGCTATGCAATTACCATCTGACTGTTTCATCAGAAACAACTGCTGCATTCTTCCTGCTGCTGTAGCGGCAGCAGCTATCCAAAAAATCTAAAAAATAGAGTTACAGCAACTGAAAAGTCTAGCCGGAGAACTATTTGGCTTGGTTATTGCTTTCGACTGATTAATGGTTTTGATCACTGCATGGTGATCAATAAAACGTAATCAACATGAGGCAAATAATGAATAAAAACGCTAATCACTTAAAAACGCTGGCACTAGCCTGTGTTTTAGGTTTAGGACAACAGGCACAAGCTCACCATGCGTTTTCAGCCGAATTTGATGCTGAAAAACCTGTGGAATTAAAAGGCAAAGTGACCAAGTTGGAGTTGGTAAATCCGCACAGTTGGTTATATCTGGATGTTGCACAACAAGATGGAAATGTTGCCAATTGGGGATTTGAGTTTGGCGCGCCGTTTAATTTAAAACAAAAAGGCATCACCAAAGCCAGCTTACCCATAGGCAGCGAAGTGAGCATTCAAGGCTTTAGAGCTAAAAACGGCAAGAATTTCGGCTATGCCGTGACTACCACACTTTCCGATGGCCGCAGTGTAAAAACCGGCGGCGCTCAAGACGCGCCGGGCGCTGGCGCCGGTCAATAACTCAATCAATACGGAGAGCGCCTTGCGTAACCCATTTATCCCGACTGTATCAAACTCACAAAAAACGCTAACTCTACTCAGTGTTGTCGTTGCCTGTTTACTGACTGGCCAAGCGTTGGCAGCAGATAAAAAAATCCCGCGCTTAAGCAACGGCAAGCCCGATTTTTCCGGGATTTGGCAAACCACTAGCGCAGCCGATTACGATTTAGAACCACATAGCAATCGCAAAGATGCGCCACCTGGAGCTGGAATTGTTGAAGGTGGCTTTATTCCCTATTTGCCCAAAGCCATCGAGCAAAAACAAAAAAACTTTGCAGCCAGGGATACGGCTGAACCAGCCACAAAAGGCTACACACTGGGTGTGCCTCGGGGGATTTATTATCCAGAGCCGTTCCAGATATTTCAGCGCAAACAGGATTTATTGTTAGTGCATCAGTTCGGACATTCGGTACGTACCATTAACACTAATAACACAGACCATCCCAAAGACCCTTACGACTGGTGGTTGGGTGATTCCCGCGGACATTGGGAAGGGGATACTCTGATGGTGGATGTTAAGCATTTTAATGACAAAACCTGGTTTGATCGGGCTGGTAACTATCACAGCGATGCCTTACATGTTATCGAAAAATGGGCTTTCTTGGATCCAAATACTATTGAATACAAAGCCACCATCGAAGACCCAAATGTGTTTAGTCGTCCCTGGAATATCAACGTGATTTTGTATAGACACAGAGAGAAGAACTTCCAGCTTATCGAAGATTACCGGTTTACCTTGGATTATGCTGATCATTATCCGCCAAAGCCCGATAAGCCATAAGGGAGGATCAGGATGATTAGGTTTACTGTATCGAATATGAAAGTCTCTGAGGATGTTATGAAGACCAAGAATAGTTTTGAGCGCGTCAGCAAATACAAGTTTCTGCTTGCAGGCTTAACATTGCTGCCGTTGCTGGGCGTTGCCGCTGAAGAAACCAAGCCAGCTCCAGCGCCACCCAAACCTGCGACAAAACAGCTAACCCTTGGTGGCCCTGGTATCGAGCAAGAACGCAGCTTTCCAAAGCTGGTTTCGGGTAAATGGACGGGGCCCAAAACAGCTGACGGTCAACCCGATATTCAAGGCCACTGGTCAAACACCATTGCCAATCACAATAATTTTACCGACCCACAGGGCGGTATTCTGAATGATCCCAATCCCAATCGGATCTCAAAAGGCCCAAGGGAGGAACGCGCGCCCAGTCGGGTAAGTGATCCTGCTGACGGACAAGTGCCGTTTCAGCCTTGGGCTTTGGCAAAAGTTAAAGACTTTCAGGCGCATTTTCACGATCCGGTTAAGCCGGAATACATAGAGCCATTAGCGCGCTGTGCGCCGGGTGGCGTGCCAAAATCACTGTACTGGCATGGCTATGAAATCAGCCAATATCCAGGTTATGTGGTGTTCCAGTTTAATTCCGGCACGCGCATTATCCACCTGGATGGCAAACCGGCATTGCCAGGCAATATCAAATTGTGGAATGGTGATTCCCGTGGGCACTGGGAAGGTAATACGCTAGTGGTTGATGTTAACAATCACAATGGTAAAGCGCTATTTGGCCGTTCGGGCGAGTTTATTAGCGAGAATGGCAAAATTCAGGAACGTTACATATTTGGTAACGACGGAACTCGATATACCTATGAAGCCTTGTTGACCGATCCCACTGTCTACACCAGACCATTTACAGTAACAGTACCTGCACGTAAATGGACCGAAAAAGATCAGCCCAACGGCTGGCATTATGAAGTTGAACCTGCGACCCATGCAGGCAAGGGATTGATTCTGGATCACTACGAGCGCATTTGCGCTGAAAACAATGGCGGCTTTGGCTTGGTGGCCGAAGAAGGTAAGAAATAATGTCAGTTCTGGAGATTGCTCAGCAGTTATACGATTCCGAGTTGGGCACTTCCTTGCGCGAATCGGTTTATGCTTTTCCGATTGTTGAAGGCTTACACTTAATCGGGTTGGCGTTTTCAGTCGGCTTGCTGTTTTTTTTAGATTTGCGCCTGCTAGGGCTGTTCTTGCGGCAGGTTCCGGTTGAACTGGTGCTTAAGCCGCTAAGGCCCTGGATCTTAGGCGGTTTTGTATTGACCTTAGCCACTGGGGTTTTATTGTTTATCGCAGCTGCCACCAAGATCATCTTCCTTCCGGTGTTTCAACTCAAACTGGGCTTTATATTTTTGGCCGCAATCAATGCCTGGTGGTTTGAGCGCCAATGGGGCAACAGCGCCAGTGCCTGGGGTTGGCAGTCCAACTTGCCGTTCGGTGTAAAAGTCGCCGGATTAACTTCTGTATTGCTGTGGAGTCTGGTGATCATCACTGGTCGATTAATCCCTTATTTAAGCATCGAGTAACGCTGTTAATCATGACAACCTTAGAATATTTTAAAGCTTTACAGAGCAGCCAGTTTGGTCGCTACATCGGTAGCCTGGATCATCTAATCCATGCCGGCATTCAACTCATGCACATCACTGGCATGCTGTTATTACTGACGACTATTGTGTTGTTAAGCCTGCGCGCATTTGGACTGGTCTTGCGCCAGGTTCCCATTACAGAGATAGCTCACGCCACACGGCACCTGGTCTGGGTGGGATTGACGCTGTTGATTATTTCCGGCTTCCTTATGCTGGCTCCATCGGCAACCAACTATTACGCCAACGATTTTTTCTGGGACAAGCTGATACTGTTGGGCTTGGCGCTGGTAGTTCATATCGGCATTTTTAATAAAGCGACTTCATCTAACTCCAGTTCGGGTTTTGTAACCCAGTTGAGCGCGGTTGCATCACTGGTGTTGTGGTTTGGCGTGGCTTTCGCCGGTCGGTTTATCGGCTTTTTCTAATCTGGAGTTTATTTTGAAATATACCGTGTATTTATCAGCATTGGCTGCCGCTATGTTGCTTAACGCTTGCGCAACGACGTCCAAATCGGAAACTGCGGATTTATTTAAGCCCACGACCAGCATTCAAGACATCATGCTGTCCATCATTGATCCGAATATTGATTTTGTCTGGAACTCGGTTGCCACAATCAGCACCGCGCAAGGCACTGAGGAACGTCGCCCACATACCGACGCAGAATGGCAGCAACTTAAACAGCATGCGCTAGTGGTGCTGGAAGCCAGTAATTTGTTATTGATTGAAGGCAGACCAGTGGCTCAGCATGCCGCCAACACCTCCAGTGGCGGCGCAGAATTAAGCGCTGCGGAAATCCAAAAAGCCATCGCCGCCAATCGTGCCGATTACATCCAGCGCGCGCACGCTTTGCATAAAGCCACAGAAAGCGTAATCGCTGCTATTGACCACAAAAACGTCGAGCAACTGGTGGAAACCGGCGGTGCTGTTGATCAAGCCTGTGAGCAATGCCATAGCCAGTTTTGGTATCCGAATGATAAACGGCCTAAATAACAGTATCCACGTTGAATACTTTATCAACTTACCCCTATTTTAAGATTAATACTATGCCGCAATCGAGTGCAAACAACTTCAACATTAAACCACCACAACTAAAGTCAATAGTTGTCAGCATTATCGCGTTAAGTGTGCTTAACTCCTGCGCAACCGCACCTGCTGGAGTTGAACAGTTATCAAAAACCAAGCCCAATATTCTGTATATTATTGCTGATGATTTAGGCTATTCGGATATCGCAGCTTTTGGCGGGGAAATTGCCACGCCGAATCTGGATGCCTTGTTAAAAACCGGTCGCGTGCTAACCAATTATCATACCTCCACGGTTTGTGCAGTTACGCGTTCCATGCTGTATTCCGGCACCGATCATCATTTGGTGGGTGAAGGCACAATGGGTGAACCCAAAGACGAACGCAAGGGCTTGCCGGGCTATGAAGGCTATTTAAATAATCACGCTTTAAGTGTTGCGGAGTTGTTGAAAGACAACGGTTATCACACCTATATCGCTGGAAAGTGGCATTTAGGTTCCAAAATAAATTCATCCGAAGATAAAACGCCGGATCAGTGGGGATTTGAGCGTTCATTTACTTTGTTAGGCGGGGCGACCAAAAATCATTTCAGCCATGATTTGGCCGCAGATAAAACCTATACTGAAAACGGGCAGTTTGTGTCTATTCCGGCCACTGACGCCAATGGGCAACCCTGGTACGACAGCAATGTTTATGCGCAAAAACTGATCAGCTATATTGATGAAAACATAGCCGATAACAAACCGTTTGCCGCTTTCGCCACCTTTACCAATCCGCACTGGCCATTGCAGGTGCCGGAACCCTGGCTTAGCCAGTACAAAGGTAAATATGATGGTGGCTACGAGCAAATTCGCAATCAGCGTTTGCAGCGGCAAAAGCAATTGGGTTTGCTGCCTGCTGATTCCAACGTGGCTGGCCGCTTGCCTAATACATTGGCAGCAGCACCGGCTAGCGCCAATTTTGGCAAACCGAACGCCAGTTATATCAATGCCGATACTGTGCAACAAGGTAGAGTTGAGAATGTGGATTATGGCCCGGGTCGAGTAAATCCTGATTGGAACAGTTTGACGCCCGATCAAAAGAAGCTGCAAGCCCGTTACATGGAAATTTATGCTGGCATGGTATCCAATCTGGATTACAACATCGGGTTATTGATTCAGCATTTGAAAGATATTGGTCAATACGAAAACACGTTCATTATCTTTCATTCCGACAATGGTGCTGAAGGCCGTCCCAATACGTCTGCGCAAGATGCCATTAATCTGAAATACTTTGATTATCTGGGGCAAGATTCTGAATTAGCCACTAAAGACAAAGCCAGTCCATACATTCAATATGGCGCTCGCTGGGGTGAGGTGAGTGCCACACCATTTCGGTCAGTAAAAAGCTACACCACGGAAGGCGGTACTTCCGTGCCAACGATTGTTCATTTGCCAGGCCAAACTCAACAATATGCAACCTTGCACGATTTTGCCCATGTTAGAGACGCGACGCCAACTTTGCTGGAACTGGCTGGCATTCCACAACCAACTCAACCGGCCAATGCCACTGGTGTTAATGGTTTGCCGCTGGTTAGTTATAAAGATCGCGCTGTGTATCCAATTACTGGTCGTTCATTTCTTGGCGCGCTTAAGAATGAAACCACTGGAACGCTGCATCCTGAGCCAGTGGGCGAAGAACAATATGGGCGCGCTTATTTACGCAGTGGCCCGTGGAAACTGCTATGGACCGAGCCGCCCACTGGGCCTGCTGATGGTCACTGGCAGTTATATAACATAGATACCGATCGTGCAGAAAGTAACGATCTGGCAGCCAGCAAGCCGGAAAAAGTCGCTGAGCTTTATCAACTATGGCGTGAATATCTCTATAACACTGGCGGTGTTGAGCCTAAACGGCCTGGAAATGCGGGCCCTGTCAATCAGTGAGTGTGAAATTAACTCTCCAGTGCTTGTTGGCTGCCGGTTTGATCAACACCTGGACTTATGCTGCTGAACTAGTACCACTGGGCGATGAAAAACGCTGTCAACAATACAGCGGTTTACCCCGGCATTGGCGACAAGATACGCATGCCGGCATGACCTTTATAAACGGTGGCACATTTACTTTAGGTACACAACTGGGTTATCCGGAAGAGCGCCCAGAAGTTAAAACTTCCGTTGCCGGTTTTTGGATTGATCAAACCGAAGTCACGGTTGCTCAATTTGCTGATTTTGTGAAAGCCACAAATTACGTTACTGAAGCTGAGCGCGAAGGTGGCGGAGCGGTGTTCCGCGTGCCAACTCAGCAAGAATTATCTGAGAAAACTTATGCTTGGTGGTCGTACGTGTCAGGCGCTAGCTGGCGACATCCCAAGGGAGCAGAAAGCTCAGCCAGATTAAATCAACCGGTCACCCTGGTCACTTTAAATGATGCGTTAGCTTATGCGCATTGGTTAGGTCGCGATCTTCCAACAGAAGCCGAATGGGAATATGCCGCTAAAGCCGGGGGCGGCTCGGAATTGGAAAAAGAACCCCGAACCTTACAGGGCAAACCTGCTGCTAACTTCTGGCAAGGTGAGTTTCCAATACATAACACTCGCGAAGACGGTCATGAGGGTTTGGCTGCTGTCGGTTGTTATGCTGCCAATCGTTTTAATGTCTATGACATGGTTGGCAATGTTTGGGAGCAAACCAAGGATAGCTACACACCAGTACATCAACAAGCCGGGCAGCTTGAAGTTAGCGCACCGGCTAATCGGGCTATGGTTATTAAAGGTGGATCGCATTTGTGTGCAAGGGATTTTTGCGTTCGCTATAGACCATCGTCCAGAGAGGCGCATGAAGCCAATTTAGCTATTTCACATATCGGGTTTCGGACTGTAACGCGCTAGTAGTGGCACTTCAGTTCGGTCTAATTATATTAAAACCCCGTTTCATTTTGTTGTCATTTCGCAACGTAAAACCTGGTTACTAATCGTTAGTGATTAGCTTTCCGATCCCCGTATTCTGCTAAGTCAGTGACATAACTCACGCTCAGGATTTCACGACCAATAGTATCAACTGTTTATACTTAACCACCTAAACAACTACTCGTGCATTAAAAACAACTTTTATCGGCGGGTAATTTGGCAATAAATTTAAAGCGTTTTCTTGTTGTTAATAATTGTACATATAAAACAATGGCATAGGATGTTTTTGGCGCTTTTTTGTTAGATCACACAATTTCTCCACAATTGGTACAAGTTTTGCGTTATCACAACTAATGGACACTGGTTAAGCATGGATGCTTATTCGAGATTATTTTCAATATACTTGGAGTAAATAGTTATGATCAAACATCCAAAACATGCACATGCCGCATCGAACCTTCGACAGCAAGCAACTGGCGATCCACGCAAAATACAGCCTAAATTATCTTCTTGCATAGCATTAGCTTTAGTTAGCGTTTCAGCCATTTCAGTATTTGACGTAGAAGCGGCACCAAGAAAAAAACATGCAAAAAAGTCTTATGCTAATAGTGGGGCAGTTAGAAATTTACAAGCGGAAGTTGAAAGGTTAACGCAAGCATTGGAAGAATCAAAAAAACGGGAATTAGAGCTATTGCAAAATAGTTCAGCTGCAACAGCAGCAACTGATGGTACTGGTGCTCCAGCAGGACAAGACGCTACAGCAGGCGCTGTCGAAAGCGTGGCACCAGAGCAGGAAGTTGCCAAAGAAGAAAAAGCCACGGATTTGGGTGAAGTGGTGGTTAGGGCAAAACCTAAATTAGCTGCATTGCATAATGTTAAGCAGTCGGCCACGGTGGTATCAGGACAAGAGTTATCCAGAGAGCTTGCGGTGGATTTGGGCGCAATTACTCGTCGTACACCTAACGTGCAATTTAACCAAAACAACACGCGTGGCGCTTCTATTTCAATTCGTGGTTTAGGTAAACGTAGTTTTACAGAAACCCAGGACCCAAGTGTTGGCGTTTCTGTCGATAATGTGGCGTATGGCTTAACCCAGTTAGCCAACTTCAGCTTTTATGATATTGAAAACGTAGAAGCTACTCGCGGCCCCCGGGGTACAGAGGGTGGTTTAGCGGCCAGTGCGGGTAAAATTAAAATAACCACTAAAGCACCTTCATTTACACCGACTGCTGATTTATCTGCATCCTATGGACAGAGGGAAGCGTTGTTGATTCAAGGTGCATTAGGCGGTCCGGTTATTAATGATTTACTGGCTTGGAGAGGCTCCTTTATTGTAGACAAGGCCCAAGGCTTTTACACTAATAAGTTCGATTCAAACTACAGTCTGTACAATAAAGACCGTTTAAGTAGCCGTGTGCAATTGTTACTTACGCCTACGTCAAATTTAACGGCAAAATTTAGTGCTGACTTCGAGCCTAAACAGCCGCAATTGCAAAATGGTTTAACTTGGTATCATGCGCCACAGTTCAAATTTGCAAACGGTAGTTTGGTTGATCCAAATGGTACGCAAGCGACTTCAAAATTGGGCGGTTTTTGGAGTCACAATAGTGCTTTTGCTGCTACAGATACCAGTCCTGCTGCCCTTACCAGGGTTGCTCCTCGGGCCTATTTTCAAAATCGTGGTTTTGGTCTTCAAAACTATGTTGCAGGACAGCAAACCGGACAAACCAATTTTAACCAAAACCAAGGTCAAACCGTATCCAACAAAGGTGCTTCTTTACAAGTTGACTGGGGGGTAAAAGATAATATCTTAAGCTCGAATACCTCTGTAAGAGAATATACTTTCGATGCGCATAACGATGAGGGTACACCTTTTGATATCAGTGTTGACGGCGGCGGTGGCGTTTTTTATCGTCAGTGGGCACAAGAATTTAAAATCCAAAATCAACCCGGGGGTTTTTTGGATTATAAAGCCGGTGCATATGGTATGTATACCAGCGACAAAGTTATCAGCAAAGCGGGCTGGGGATCTGATGCCGGTGCCTGGTTTGCAACTAATGGGCAGTACAACACGCTTTATGCCAATGCGGGTGCAAATCGTGGAGCAGGTTCTTTATTGCTTAAAAATGCCCTGCAAGATGCCAGAACATCTGAAACTACGGCGATTGATACAAAATCAGGAGCGTTATTTGGTGAAACAGAACTACATTTTACCGATGCTTTTAGTTTAACAGCTGGTTTACGAGCAACTCATGAAGACAGACATACTGACGACTATAAGTATATAACTGCCAATGGTGCGGGTTCAGCGTTAAACCCGGGCTTGGTTCGTAATGTACAAACAGGTGGTTTTGCTTCTGATACCGTGACAAGTTTTACCGATCCAACTGGCGCAAAAAACAAGGATGGCTCGGCTAAAACTATAACCAATACTTTTTACGGAAGTGTAACCAATAAAGGAAAGTTGGCTGCAGACGGCAAGACAGTTGTTGCAGGCGATGCCTTAAACAACTCTGCTTCACAGCTTGCGTTAGCGAATTCTGTCGCTAGCACTTACTTTGGTGCGGCAAATTATGCGGCATTAACCGCTGCACAAAAAAGGATGGTAGCTACTGCTAAAACTTTACGTGCAAACCAAATTGGTCGATTAAACGGAACAACAGGTGCTGATTACCGTGATAATTTGTTTACCGCGCAATTTGCTCCCAGCTTTAAATTCAATGAGAACTTAACGGGTTATATCGCTTACCAGTATGGTGAAAAATCCGGTTCTGTGGTCAGCATTAATGGCTTGCCTAATATTGTCAAACCGGAAAGCACTAACTCTGCAGAAATTGGATTCAAGACATTCTGGCTAGACAAATCAATCATTTTTAATATTGATGCCTACATTATGGATATTAAAAATTATCAACAGGCGGTACAAGTTGTTGATACTTTTCAAACTGATGTCAATATAAAAAATGGTATTGCCAACCCAACGGTTTATACCAGTGCGCAAGGTAATGTTAATAAAGTCAGGGTGCAGGGGGTGGAATTTGATTCAACCTTCAACGTCATACCAAATTTAGCACTTAGATTTGGCGGCTCCTATAACGATGCGCATTATGTGGATTATAAAAACGCACCAAAAACCGATGAGTTAGGCTTCTTAACCAACAACTTTATCGATATGAGTGGTAAGGCGTTACCTGGTGCATCCAAATGGAATTTTGTGATCGGAGGAGAATACACCAAGCCAGTGTATGAAAAGTTCGTGGCTCATACCAGTGTTAACACTACTTTCCAAAGCAAATACAACAATACAGATAACTTATCTGATTATGGTTGGGTCGCTGCTCAGGCACAAGTGGATGCTTCGTTAGGTATAGGGACCAAGAATAAGCTGTGGGATTTGAGCTTGATCGGTAAAAATATCTTTAACAATACAGCTCATGAAATTGGCTGGAACTCTTACGCTCCAAACCCATATCCACGTTGGTTCGGCATTCAAGTAAGCGGTAAACTCTAAGAATATTTCGCGTTATCAGAGGGCAGGGCGGTGCGAACGTCCTGTCTCTCTACTTTTCACACCTTGCAACAGAATACATCCACAAATCTTTTACACAACTCAAGTCAAATCCCGCTAAAAGTTTATCTTATTTTGCGTCTTAATACTCGCAGAAATGTATTGCAGCCAGGTTTCGAAATGTTCCAGCGTGCTCAGAGCGCTGATATTAAGGCGAGTTTATGTGGGGACATCCAAGATATTTGGGTGTTGATTGCTGCTACCCAGTCAAGTAGTCAACAATGACTGCTGAAACAACAGCTTTGTATTCACCGGATAACCAGGGAATTACCGATAAAAGTCATATCTGACTATGCTGGCATGTTGTTTGCTGTAAATAATGCCAACACTTGAATTCTTCATTTTAATTGCCTGAGTGAATGCTTAGTTCAGCCCAAGCAGCAAACGCTATCTGAAAATCGTTACCAATTTGTTAATAGTTGCAATCCTTAGTTTTTTCATAATGGGTTTCATCATTCGGGCATTACTGAAATAACGTATTAGACGGTAACAACTATTGTTGTTCAATTAATCATATTCAGGCGCACATAAACACATCACACAATTCATGTTAGCGGGGTTAACTTTCTCTGCTTGCAAAACTTAGGTTGATAATATTAAAAATGAGTCAAAATCAGTACCAGGAACTATCCAAACCTAAGAACAGCCGCTGGCTATATTATCTAATTGGATTGATTATTTTCGTGTCAGCCGGTGCAGCAACCTATCATTTTAAACTTGCGGATAAGCAAATCGGCACTCAACAAGACTTTGGTTCCGGCAACAAAAAATTTGCTGGTCAAGGACGCTACGATGAACAGCAAACAACGGTCATTTCTGTTCAATCTTCCAGCCAAGTTGATTTTCCTGTCTATTTATCTGGCTTAGGCACAGTCACAGCCTTGCGGACTGTCACGGTGCGGCCGCGTGTGGAAGGGGAGTTGGTGAAGGTGGCTTTTACCGAAGGCCAAACCGTTAAAGCCGGTGATTTGCTGGCCGAAATCGACCCGCGCCCATTTCAAATCCAGCTGCAGCAAACCCAAGGCCAGTTATTGCGCGATGAAGCCTTGTTAAAAAATGCCGAAATTGATCGAGAGCGCTATCAAACCCTATTAGAACAAGACTCGATTTCCGCTCAGCAAACCAAAACCCAGGAAGCGCAAGTCAGGCAGTATGTCGGCACTGTGGAAATGGACAAGGCCCAAGTCAACAATGCCCGGTTACAATTAACCTATGCCCGCGTGA
>Ga0208264_1000044_pt1 | contig 98425 bp, 91 predicted proteins | sample LakWasMet31_HOW6_2_FD_183873 | JGI IMG/M metagenome (GOLD analysis project Ga0208264, IMG submission 183873) | Freshwater sediment methanotrophic microbial communities from Lake Washington under simulated oxygen tension - Sediment Metagenome... | ecosystem: Environmental > Aquatic > Freshwater >... | reverse complement strand
GGAGCGTGTGGCTTACAGCATGATCAAAGGCTGTAATAATCGGCGGCTCTGATAGCCTGAAGCCCCACCAAGCTTAGATGTTATACGGCTTCGCGATCCAATCCCTCAATATCGCCTCGTCTCGCTCAGGTAGATAGGCGAAGTCGTTGGAAATGTCACGATAGACCGATTCGGCACTATGCGTTGAAACCAGCTTGCCTTTTACCATGTAGAAAAACCAGGCAAAAGGATAGCCGACTTGCCGGTCGAATCGGGTCAGTAGATTACCGAGAGCGCTACCTTTTTTGCCGGCAAAATCTTCCAGATGCGGCAGGTTGTTCTTATGGGTGTTGACGATTTCGGCATTGACGATTTGTTCGCCGAAACGTCCTGTGTGGCTGTAAGGCCGAATGATCCAGTCATCGGACATCCTGTATTTCTGTCCGGCGCTGCTGCGGTTCCAGTCATCCATGAAGCGTTGTACCGGATGTTCGACCGGATGATGCTCGTTAATGACTTCCATGAACAGTTTGACGTCGGTTTTGCGGCGGTAAGTGTAGCGGGAATGACCGAAACCATAGCTTTCTATGCAGAAAGGTTGCAAGGGATCGATAAATTCTTCCAAATCCTCCGGTGGATGGTTTTCATCCACCAGCATTCGATCGGACACCTCATGCGTTTTGTCGATTTCAATCAGCGTAAAGTCTTCCGCGCGGCCACCGGTCTGAACGACAAAGCATAAAGTTTTGCCGGTTTGTTTAGTGGCGATCAGCTTTTGTTCCAACGTATAGTCGATCAGCGTTTGTAGATTTTGTCCGCACTCAAGATAAGTGCGTTCCACCCATTCGATCAAATCGCCGGCGATACGTTTGCCGTTCATGTCGACCACACCACCCAATTTGTACCATTCCTCACCAGTAAAGGCTAGGTGGATGGGCAGGTCTGGAATCAGGCTTTGCAATTTTTGCAGTAGCACATCGTCGTTTTGTCCGGGAATGATTTTTTTACAGCATTCGGTAATATCTTGTCCGGCTAGGATGAGTTGTGGCTCAGTCATGATCGACATCCTTTGGGATTGTTAAATTGAGACGTTGTTGGACGATGTTACAGACATCGGGGTCGGGATCATTGAGTAGAGTCGACAGATTTTCCGGGGCGACCTTCAGCGCGGCGGTATAACGGACTAACCAATCGCTATCGTTGAGAAGTACCACCGCATCTTCGGGCGTCATTCTATCGGCGACGATACGGCGAATATCCGGCGAGGAGTCGTTGGCCATTAACCCCAGACTGACCTCCGGTAGCCGCTCGGCAACTCGTTTACGTACCTGTAAGTCTTCGTCCTTGATGAAACGGAACAGACGACCAGGCGGCAGGCGCTTGGCGACCATTAACCGAACGATATAGTCAGGGTCGGCCGCCAGCAATTCCAGATGTTCCAGATCAATGCGATCAGCGACAGTCATTCGTACCTCGCGGTCGGGATCGTTTATCAGGCATTGCAGTTGTTGAATCGGTAAACAAAAAGCGACCGCGCGTCTGACGACTTCGTCTTCATCGTCAATCAGTTCTGTCAGGGATTTTAGAGGTGCATAGCGTACGGCTATAGCCCTTCTTTCCCAGAATTTGTCGTGCAGGTAATGGGTTGCGTAGGCAGGATTGACACGGAAGAAGCGGTCTATTTGGCGTCCGCTTTCGACGAACACGCAGGTGTCTCCCGGCATGCAACGGCCCATTAACAGGGTTTTGCCCCGAAAAGGACATAGACTGCAATCGGCGATAGGCAATGAAACCGGGCTTTGCGTATCCGTCATGCCTATCCTTAGTCGTCTAAAACTTCGGCAATAACAATGCCCGAGGCGTGTTCGTAATTGCGGGTCAGGCATAGACAGTGTTCGCGACCGTCTACCAGATAGAGATTAAATCCGGAACATTCGAGCAGTGGTTCGTGATTGGGTATATCGTCTTCCATGCAATAAGTGAAATGAATACCGGGATATTCGCTTCTTAACGCACCAATGACGGTTTCGTCCAATGGCTGTTCGGCAATTCTGGTGGCGATGACTTGAAGTTGTTCCGGGGTGATCATGAGGCTTATTCCTGTTCAAAACCAGCACGTTTTTAGGGTTGTAGCCTATCGATTCGCCAAATGGATCGAAAAACCGGATAGGCTACGATTTCCATCGAATAATGCAATAAGGACGAGCAGAACAGCTTGCCCATCCTTCGCCTATTAAGCTACCAAAGGCAAAATGCAATTGTCGATCGGGCAGACCTTAACGCATTGAGGTTCGTCAAAATCGCCATTGCATTCGGTACAGGTTTTCTTGCTGATTTCAAAAACTACCGCGCCTTCCTTGATGGAGTCGGTCGGGCAAACCGGTTTGCAATCGCCGCAGGAAATACATTCTTCAGCAACAATATATAAAGCCATGATGGCCTCCTTCTATAAACGTTTCGCTTGTAGAGTGCTAGGAATTTTAGGGGGAGAATCCAGCAGTTCGAAGTAATACTTGGAACCATCGCCTAACACCACCTCACCACCCCATTTATCGGGGCTGTCGAATTCCAACGATTCGATGGTTTCTTCCAGATCTTTTTTAGCGATGTAAAATAGTAATTTACCATCTTCACGTTTTCTAAGCATAACGCTGGGCATAGGTTTCTCCAAACAAAAGAATGTAGGGTGGGTACTCATACCCACCCTACCAATGAACAACTTATTAACGAATCAAATCGTAGTTGTAGTCGGTTGTTCCCATGCCTCTGGTATCTTTGTCCAACTGTTCCAGTACCGAGTTCACCAGCGTGGTCAACATATATATCGCGCCTTCGTAACCCAATGTAGTCATGCGGTGCAGATGGTGACGGTCGAAGATTGGGAAACCGATGCGGATCAACGGCACTTCGAACTCTTCGCCTTTATACAAGGTGTCGCGTTGGATGAATTTACCGTAGGAGTTGCCGATCATGAAGTCCGGTTTGTTGGTGAACATCAAGGAACGGAAGTGCCACAAGTCACAGCCGATATGTACGGTAGCGTTTTGGCCGTAAGGAGAGGCTTTCAACACTTCTTCGCAAGCTTTTCTCCAACGTTTGTTGGCGTGGTTAACCAGCACATCGGTCACTTCGGCGCCCAATTCCAGCAGGAATTTGGTCATGCCCAGTGCAAAGTCGGCGTCGCCGTACAGCGCGAATTTTTTGCCGTGCAGCCAGGCATGCGAGTCGGTCATCATATCCACCAGACGGCCACGTTCCGTTTCCAGAGATTTTGGAATCGGCTTGCCGGTGACTTCCGCGACTTTCATCAACAATTCGTCGGTCCATTCCAAGCCCATTGGAATGTTCAGCTTAGGAATGTCCTGTTTCCAGGTGTTTTCGACGAACTTCTTGGTTTTTTCCAGCTGCCAAGGTTGAAGCAAAATGGTCGTGATGGCGTTTGGCGCATCCTTCATTTCGTCCATCGTGGTGCCGCCGGCATACATACGGAACTCACCGTCGGCAGGGGTATCCAGCACTTCGGTAGGATCGCTGAGCAGGGTGTAATCGACGCCCATTTCCTTCATCATCCGGTGGATGACGCGGAAGTTGCCCAGATAGGTTTCGAAACCGGGAACGAAGTTGATTTTGCCGTTGGAACCGACTTCCTTGCCTTCCATGAAGTTCAAGGTGAAATAACGGGCAATACCTTCGAACATGTTGTCCCAGCCGGTGGTGTGACTGCCGACGAAGCTAGGGGTATGCGCGAATGGTGTCGGGAATTCTTGCTCGATATGACCTTCTTTCTTGGCGTTGTTGATGAACGCATTCAAGTCGTCACCGATAACTTCCGCCATACAGGTGGTAGAAACGGCGATCATGTCGGGTTTGTACAAGGCTTTGGCATTTTCCAAGCCGGCGAACATGTTTTTCTGGCCGCCGAATACCGCCGCATCTTCAGTCATGGAATCCGAAACGCAAGAAATCGGTTCTTTAAAATGACGGTTGAAGTAAGTGCGGAAGTAAGCCACGCAACCTTGAGAACCATGGACGTAAGGCATGGTTTTTTCAAAGCCCAGGGCACACAGTACCGCGCCCAGTGGTTGACAGGCTTTAGCCGGGTTAACGGTCAGCGCTTCGCGGTTAAAGTTCAGCTCCTGGTATTCCTTGGTGGTCGTCCATTGGAAGACTTCGTCAATTTTATCTTGCGGATGACGTTCTTCGTAGGCTTCACGTTTGTTGGACAGGTTATCCTTGTATTCGTCGGTTCTGAATAAAGGGTAGCTGGGTTGAATATTGTCGACTTGTTGGCTCATGATAATCTCCTAACGCGCCACTAATCTGTGGACGACGTGTTGAGGTAGGGTACGCATGGCGTACCGTTTGCAAAGCATTTCGTTTGGCTCGGCAAGGTACGCGATGCGTACCCTACCTAGCGGTGTTCCCAAGCAGGGGCGAGGGAACAATACTTTATGCGACGGCTTTGACCGGCTCGCTGGCAGCCTCGGTTTTCCAAGGTGCTTTAATGTTTTTCCAGCAAGGATTATTGATGGTCATATCCATATCGCGGGCGAAGATCGCAAAACCGTCGTAACCGTGATAAGGGCCTGAATAATCCCATGAGTGCATTTGACGGAAAGGCACACCCATTTTTTGGAATATGTATTTTTCCTTGACGCCGGAGCCGACCAAATCAGGTTGGACTTTTTTGACGAACTCTTCGAATTCGTAGCCGGTCACGTCGTCGTATAGCAGGGTAGCGTTGCCCATTTCCTTGATGGTACGGTCGTAATCGTCGTTATGTCCGAACTCGTAACCGGTACCGACCACTTCCATACCCAAATCTTCATAAGCGCCGATCACGTGGCGAGGACGCAGGCCGCCGATGTACAACATCACGCGTTTGCCTTCCAGGCGTGGTTTGTATTTGGCGATAACCGCTTCGTATTCAGCAGAGTAGCGGGCGATGACGCGCTCCGCGCCTTCTTTGATAGTGTCATCGAAATGTGAGGCAATCCGACGCAGCGACTCGGCGATTTTGGTGGGGCCGAAGAAGTTGTACTCGATCCAGGGAATGTTGTACTTTTCTTCCATATGCCGGGCGATGTAGTTCATCGAACGGTAGCAATGGATCAGGTTCAATTTAACTTTGGGAGTATTTTCGATTTCGGCGATGGTGCCGTCGCCGGACCATTGCGCAACCACGCGCAGGCCCATTTCTTCCAACAAAGTCCGTGATGCCCAGGCATCGCCGCCGATGTTGTAGTCGCCGATCACGGCAACGTCGTAGGGGCTGACAGTGTAGCTGGGTTCCTTGCCGTCGTTTTTATCCAGCACCCAGTCCCGAATCGCGTCGTTGGCGATATGGTGACCCAAGGATTGCGATACGCCGCGGAAACCTTCGCAGCGTACAGGGACGATGGTTTTGCCGTGTTCTTTGGTTTTAACTTTGGAAACCGCTTCGATGTCGTCGCCGATCAGACCGATTGGACACTCGGATTGAATCGAGATGCCTTTGTTGAGCGGGAACAGCACTTCGATCTCGTCGATCAGTTTGCCGAGTTTTTTGTCTCCGCCGAAAACGATGTCTTTCTCGGTAAAATCGGAGGTAAAGTTCATGGTGCCGAAGGTGTTGACACCCGTGGTGCCGACGTAATAATTACGGCGACCGGCGCGCGAATACTGTCCACAGCCGACTGGGCCGTGTGAAATGTGAATCATGTCCTTAATAGGACCCCAAACCACCCCTTTGGAACCGGCATACGCGCAACCACGAATGGTCATCACGCCAGGCAGGGATTTACGGTTGGATGTAATGCATTTGTTCGATTTTTCCAGGCTTTGATCGTTAATGGCCAAGTGTTTGGCGCGATCGGCTTTGGCTTTTTCGGGATAGACTTCCAGCACTTCCTGAATCAGCGCTTCGGTCTCTTCTCTTGTCATGGCGGCCATGATGTTATCCTCCTGCGGTCGCGGGTAATCCCCCGACTAACCTCTGTTAGGAACTATACAAATGCAGGTTGGGTAAGGCTTGCCCGGCCCAACCTGCGTACTTAAGTTTTGCGATTAAGCTTCGGCGGACGCAGCTTGACCAACGATACTTTCGTCTACTTCTTCCATGATGCCGAATTCCATCAACAGGTCTTCCAGTTCATCCATGGTGATTGGAGTCGGGATGACCAGGTTTTTGTTGTTGATGATTTTGTTCGCCAAAGAGCGGTACTCGTCTGCTTGTTTAGCAGTAGGTTCATACTCGATTACAGTCATACGGCGAATTTCGGCGCGTTGCACCACGTTGTCGCGCGGTACGAAGTGGATCATTTGTGTGCCTAGTTTTGCAGCCAATTCCATGATCAATTCGTCTTCGCGAGCGCATTGACGAGAGTTGCAGATCAAGCCGGCCAAACGCACGCCGCCTGAATTGGCGTATTTCACGATACCTTTAGCGATGTTGTTGGCAGCGTACATAGCCATCATCTCGCCGGAGCAAACGATGTAAATTTCTTGCGCTTTGTTTTCGCGAATTGGCATCGCGAAACCGCCACACACAACGTCGCCCAATACGTCGTAGAACACGAAGTCGAGGTCGTCGGTGTAAGCGCCTTCTTCTTCCAGGAAGTTGATCGCGGTGATAACACCACGACCGGCGCAACCGACTCCTGGCTCAGGACCGCCGGATTCGACGCATTTGATGTCGCCGTAACCGACTTTCAATACATCTTCCAATTCCAGATCTTCCACGCTGCCGGCGTCGGCCGCCATTTGCATGATGGAGTTTTGAGCTTTAGCATGTAGAATCAAACGAGTTGAGTCGGCTTTTGGATCGCAACCGACAATCATCACCTTCTTGCCGAGTTCAGCCAAGCCGGCAACCAGGTTTTGAGTCGTAGTGGATTTACCAATACCACCCTTACCGTAAATAGCGCATTGACGTAATTTCGCCATGATCTTCTCCTCTTTAGTGCGTGTTGTTGATAACAACCTAGATAGAGCAATGGCCGTGCCAAAATTTATTGTGCGCCTAACATATTGTTTTTAAAATAAAAATATTGTTTTTTGCGGGTTTTTCGATGGTCGCATAATCAACATTTTTTGTAAGGACTGTTATTTAACTAACACAAAACAGAGGGTTTTTGTCGCTAAAGAGCGGAATTGGCGGCGATTAACAAGCGTTTGCTGCTATATATAGGTAAGCCATGGCTATTCTGCGGCTCACTATATAGAGGGCCTTTCGTGTATTTGTGAATATCCTCCGCCATGCAGGTCCGTATAAGCCCTTCATGCCAAAACAGACTTTCGGCTGACAAAAACCAGCTATTTTGTCGGGTTTATAACATCGCCTGGCTCGGCTATCGCCGCCTAATCGAAATCGATAGAGGCGTTACCGCCGGCAATAAACCGGTTTGGCTATCAAAAAGCCGGCAATTCACAGGTTGGCCCCATTATTGAATGAGGTATTTCGTTTACGGCGATATCTCAACCAATATAGGAAGGGCTTCCAAACCATGAATAACATTCACATCCTGCATTCCTCCAAGCGCTCCAATCCCGTCTCCGGCACCGCCAAGATTCGGCCGGGCTGCCGCTACAGCATGAGCGTCCCGGAAATATCTCTGACAAAGCCTGGAAATGAGCTTGCCGATTTAGACCATTATCTGCAAAGCGGCGTGGTCGGCGCTTACCGGTTGGGCATCAATTCGGCTGAGATCGAACCCGTCGATTTAAGCGTGCAACCGGTACAAGGTTTTGTCTGGGATACCGACTTAATCACGCAGGTTATGAACCAATGGTTGCAAACCGACCAGGAAAGGCCGCGAACATCGCTGCATAACCGCTTAACCTTGCTCGATGCTAGCCTGGATGCGCCGCAAGTCGTGACTGCCGATGAGCGTCCGCTGCTGACCATCTCGCCGCGCTTCGAACTGGAATGGTCTACCGAAGCCTTCGCCAGTCAACTCGGCGTGGTGCAGTTGCTGGAGTCGTCGCGTACTCTCCGGTTTGCGGACGGCGAAACCCTGACCTTGCTGGATACCGAAGCAGCCGGCGTCGGTCCGGTGTTGTACCTGAGCGATGCCAGCGGCGCCCTGGCGGTCAAACCGGTGTGCCCGTTTCAGCCGCAGGGCGGCAAACAACGTATCGATTATGCCGGCAAGGTCACGCAGCTCATTCCCGCCGAATTCCAGGGCCAGCCGGTCGAATCCGTCAGCGTACTGGAAAAATACACCGTGTATTTCATGCAAAACGCCGCCCCCGACGATACCGACCGGCATATCTGGGTGCCGGTGCATTTGCCCGTGGTCTGGGGCTGGAGCATCCGGGTTCAGCAGCGTTTCGACGGCGTTTGGGATATTTTCCGCAAGAAGCTGATCATGCCGACGCCGACCACCGAAGCGCCGGCCTTGCCCAGTTGGCAAAGCAATTCCTTGTTGTGCCGCAGCCAAGCGATGTTCGAGCTTTTCGGCCAAGGACAATGACGATGAGCGTGCAACAGACCAACGCCGACAGCATCGCCGAATTTTGCCGTTATATCGTCCGGCAAAAACCCGAGCTGAAAAAACACTACGAGCAGTTACTCGCCGAGGATCTCTCCAAACAGCAATGGGACGGCTGCTTTCAGCGCAACGTGCTCAAGGTCTTGGAACAGGCGTATGCCCAGGCCTTGGCGCAATTGCAGGTGCTGCCCTTCGACGGCTCGGCGTGCGTGGTCGAGCGGGGCTTTGCGGATTTGACCAGACCGGCGCTGGCGGCTTTCGACGGCTTCGTCGATGAATTTTTGCTGCTTGTCGTCGACAGGCATCGCACCTCCTGCGCCCTGTCCAATTTTCCCGACGAGCATAAACCGGACAAAGCTTACCTCAACCAGGTTAAACGCGACATCGCCGGGCTTTGGCAAAACTTCGCGCTGGATGTAAACGCCCACTTTCTGGATTGCCGGTAACGCTGTCCAAACACTCAAGGATTTTCGATGAAATTTTATTTAACGCCCGGCTCCTGCTCGACAGGCATCCATATCTTGCTGGAAGAACTGGAGCTGGTTTTCGAAGTGCAGCTGGTCAATCTAATGGCCGGGGATCAAAACAGCCCGGAATATCTGGCGGTCAATCCCAAGGCCAGCATCCCGACCCTGGTTCGCAACGACGGCAGCGTTTTGACCGAATTTCAAGCCATCGCCTATTGGCTGGCGCGCAACCATCCCAAAGCCCAATTGCTGCCTGGCGATGCGGACGGCGATGCCCGCGCCATCGAACTGATGGATTACGCGGTCGGCACCATTCATGGACAAGGCTTTGCCAGAATTTTTACCACCAACCGCTTCACGCCCAACCCCGCCGACTTCGAGGCCGTCAAAGCCCAAGGCCGGAGTATTGTCGAACAAGCTTTCGCCGTCCTTGACCGGGCGTTGCCGGCACAAGGCTATGCCTTGGGCGCTTTCAGTATTGCCGACGCGGCCTTGTTTTATGTCGAATTCTGGGCGGATAAAATCGGCATGGACTTACCGGAAAATTGCCGGCAACACTATCGGCTGATGCTGTCGCGTCCGGTCGTCAGGCGGGTGTTGATGGAAGAAGGCTATCGGCCGGATTAGCCGAATTCCTCTAAGCAAATTGAACGCCGAGCTTGGTGCGCCGAGGCGGGCGGAGTAAGATTGTCGTTAGACGATTCAGTCATTTCGTTTGCGAAGGAGGATGGACATGTCAGTCAAACCCATACCGGAAGGTTATCACAGCATCACGCCGTACCTGAGCATCAAGGGCGCGGCCAAAGCCATCGAATTTTACAAACATGCCTTCGGCGCTTCCGAATGTTTCCGGCTGGTAACCCCCATCGGAACCATCGGGCATGCCGAAATCCGCATCGGCGATTCGGCCATCATGCTGTCGGAGGCCTGCGACGAAGGCCCCTTATGCAGCCCGCAGACACTGGGCGGCGCCTCGGTCGGTCTGTATCTGTACGTGGAGGACGTGGACGCGGTATTTGCCCAGGCCGTCGGCGCCGGCGCAAAGGCGGTGATGCCGGTCCGCGACCAGTTTTACGGAGACCGCACCGGCACGCTGGAAGATCCGTTCGGCCATATCTGGTTTATCGCCACGCATAAGGAAGAGCTGACGCAGGAAGAAATCAACAAGCGTGCCGAAGCATTGTATGAACAGCGAAATGGCTCTTGATTCTCGGGATACTCGATCGGCGGTATAGCCATGGAAAAATCGATTTCAAGAAGCAATTGAAGCATTTGTAACAACCATACATTTTAGGAAGACAGTGCGCATAGCAACTAATATTCCTCAACTCGTCGAGATAAACATCTCAATTGGATACAACGGGATCGAACTGCATGGCGTAGAGGAAATAGAGGGGAAACAAATCGGTTACTCGATATCTAGCAATGGTGAATCACTCGTTGGAATGGATGAAGGAAGCTGGAAAAAAGAATGGGTAGTTATTGGTCGTGAAACCTGTTGTGGAGACCCTATTTTCATTGATGCAAGCAATCCGAAGTTCCCAGTCTATACGGCGATGCATGGAGCAGGACGCTGGATTTCCGTTTTAATAAGTAGTTCGTATCAGGGGTTGCTAAGGATTGTTGAGCAACTTGACATAGTAGCCACGGGACGGGAGTACCCGACTCGTATGGAATCCAATCCAATGACCCGAATAGAATATGATGCATTTTTGCATCAAGTAGTCGAACTAGGCGGGTTGCAGAGTTCATTTTTCTGGGCGCTATTAATTTCTGATGAAGAAGCTGGAATAGGGCCTCAAACATAGCAATTTGCTGTAGTGTAGATTGGGGTTGCATGTTTTTCGCAACCCAACATGGCAGCCCTATGTTTTGGTAAATACTACGATGCGAAATTACCTCTTTTGTTTGTTCTTGATTAGTTCAACCGATCTCCTCGCCGGCGTTACGGGGCAAGACTTGGCCGATACCGCCAAAACCCAGATCGGCGTGACTCTCCACTACGATAGTCGTTACCAAAAGCTGGCTTATCCCGGCGGCGATGTGGCTATGGATCGCGGCGTCTGCACGGATGTTATCATTCGCGCTTACCGCAAGTTCGGCATAGACCTGCAGGTTCTGGTTCATCAGGACATGGTGAAAGCCTGGAACCAATATCCTCATGCCTGGGGCTTGAAATCCACCGACAAGAACATCGATCACCGCCGGGTCCCTAATCTGGCGACCTTTTTCAAGCGGCATGGACAAAGCTTGCCCGTCGGCAACGATGCCAAGGCATTTTTGCCGGGCGATATCGTCACCTGGCAATTGGCTTCGGGCGTACCGCACATCGGCCTGGTATCCAGCGAACGTTCGAAAACCGGCATTCCGCTCGTCATCCACAACATTGGCAATGGCACCCTGCTCGAAGACCGGCTTTTCGAGTTCAAGATTACAGGCCATTATCGGTACCCGAAGCATTAATGCGGTAGGCTGGCCAGTATCGTAGGGAGGATTCGCCGATGGGCAATCCACCATAACTTTGCAGCCTGTGGCGGTTTATTATTCGTCCTAATCCCAGGACTCAATCGGAGTTTCCTTAAATTCCGCCGGCTCGTCTTACTTAAACAGTTTTCCCATTTTGCAGCGTAAGGGTTTCGCCAACATGATCGCCATGAACATTACACCGGCAACGGCATCGGATATTCCGGCGCTTTGCGAGTTACTGAATGCACTTTTTACCCAGGAGGCGGAGTTCAAGCCGGATTACGCGGCGCAAAGCCGGGGGCTGGCTTGCATCATTGACCATCCCGAAGTCGGCAGTATTCTGGTGGCTCGCCGGCAAGACAAGATCGTCGGCATGGTCAATCTGCTATATACCGTTTCCACCGCGCTGGGCGAGCGGGTGGCGTTGCTGGAAGACATGGTGGTGGCCGCGTCCGAGCGTGGCGGCGGCATCGGTTCGCAATTAATCGAACGGGCGATTGATATTGCCAAATTGAACGGCTGCAGGCGCATTACCTTGTTAACCGATAGCGCCAACCAGCCGGCGCAACGCTTTTATGCAAAACACGGTTTCACGGCTTCGGCAATGATCCCGCTGAGATTGGATTTGAGGGAGGCGAGCTAAGGTATTTGCGCGCCTAATTTTATTGATGTTTTCGTCATTATTCGGCGCCCGCCAAAAGCAGGCGGTTTACGCCCTCTCCTGATGGCAATGTCGTTAAGGTAAGCCGTTCGTGGTGAGCCTGTCGAGCCATGAGCGGCTTAACCCTTCATCCTTAACTTCACGGCATTGCTCCTAATGGAGAGGGCTGGGGAGAGGGGAATTAAATGGGCAAAGCACCTTGTTTCGCACTGAATAAGTACGCGGGGGCGGCGCATCGCCGCCCCTGCCGCCATAGCGGCCGTGCCATGGCTCAAACAGTCACGCAGTTACGACGTGCTACGGTCTGATTCAGCAGGCAAAAGCCAAGTATCGCCAGCGTCAGCCAGACGCTGACCAGTGGCCCGATCACGCCGTCGTAATAGGTGTTGACCAGATACAAGTTGTCCGCCTGCAGGTTGACGTTAAACAAATCCCGGCTGATTTTGATTTGCCAGACCCAGCCGGCATGGCAGCCTATGCACAGCCCCAGGCTTTGCGGCATGCGGCTTCTGAGCAGCGCCAGAAACACGCCCACCACGAATAAGGACACCAAGGCGCTAAGGATGGCCGGATTCAACCAATTGGCAAAGGCTTCCACCATCAATTGAAAGCCGCTGTTCCATTGCAAGTCGGCATAGGCAATATGCGATGACGACTTTAAAAAATGCAGGGCCGCGAAATACAGCGAGCAGAAGCTTATCGCTATGCCGAGCGGCATTTTCCGGCGAAAGCTGCTCAACAACAGGCCTCGAAACAACATTTCCTCGCCGACGGCGATCAGCAGGGCGAAGAACAAGCCTAATCCCACTTTTTCCAGAACTTTCCCGGCCGTCCAGTTGCGGGTGCTGTCCCAGACATGCACGTCCAACAGATACAAGGTCAGCAATACCGGCAGCAAGGTGATCACCCCCAGCAACAGACCTTGCCAGACTTGCCTGAAAAATATCGCGCGTGGTGCAAACCCCAAGTCTGTCCAGCTGAGCTGCAAACGCTTTTTCAGCGGGAAAACGCTGAGGATCAGCAATATTAAGGTGGTTTTGCTGATGATTTTGTGGAGCGGCAAGATGTCCCCGGTTAATCGCAATAAACCATGGTCAAAAATACTGGCGCCGGCGGCCAGGGTTACCAGCAGCGCCAATGGTGCCAGGGTGTAGGCGGCAAGTCGTATCAATTAAAATCTCCCCATAGGGTTTGTACGGCGGTTAGCGCGGCTAAGACCGCCGTTTCGGTGCGTAAAATTCGTGCGCCCATCCGTACCGGAATAAAGCCGGCAGCTTTGGCGATTTTCCTTTCTTGTTCGCTGAAACCGCCTTCCGGTCCGGACAACAGGGTGACATGCCGGTTTTCCGGTTGTAAGTCGGTCAAGGCTTGTTCGGCGTAAGGGTCGAGAAAAACCCTTAAACCTTGTTGATCGCTTACCCAGTTTTCCAGATTGGCGATCTCGGCCAGCGTTGGCGCGCGAGTCCGACCGGATTGTTCGGCGGCGTGTTGGATGATGTGTTGCCAGTGCTGTAGGCGTTGCTGCTTCTTGTCGTCGCTGAACTTGATCACGCAGCGTTCGGTGATCAGCGGCGTCAATTGTGTCACGCCCAATTCCACGGCTTTTTGCACCGCCCAGTCCATGCGGTCGCCACGGGAAATGCCGATACCCAGCGTCACCGCCAGCGGTGATTCGACGTCGCGGTCGACGAACTGTTCGATCTCCACCCGCACGGTCTTGCGGCTGACTTCGCTAAAGCGGCCCAGATATTCGCCGCCCTGGCCGTTGAAAAGAACGATGGACTGGTCTTGTTTCAGGCGCAGCACGCTACGCACATAGTGGCCGGCATCGTCGTCGAGTTCGATGCGGCTGCCGACATTCAGCGGCGCGGAGACATATAAACGGGAAACGCGCATCAGTCCCGTACCGCCAGTTGTATGCCTTGCCAGGCGACTTCGGCCATCAATGCTATCTCCTGTTCGGTGATGATATAAGGCGGCATAAAATAAATGACATTGCCCAATGGGCGCAACAACACGCCGCGGCTCAAGGCATATTGATACACCTTCAAGCCGCGCCGTTGCTGCCATGGATAGGCTTCGCGCGTCCGTTTGTTCTTGACCAGTTCGATGGCGACTATCATGCCGGTCTGCCGGACTTCGGCGACATTGGGATGATCCTTGAAACGCTCCGTCGCCTGAGCCATCGCCGTCGCCAGCCGCCGATTGTCGCCGAGCACGTCCCGCCGTTGAAAAATGTCGATGGTCGCCAGCGCCGCCCGGCAACCCAGGGCATTGCCGGTGTAACTGTGGGAATGCAGAAAAGCGGTGAGATTTTGGTAGTCGTCGTAGAAGGCCCGATAGACCGTATCGGAAGTCAGCACCGCCGACAAAGGCAGGTAGCCGCCGGTTAGCCCTTTGGACAGACACATGAAATCCGGGCTGATAGACGCCTGCTCGCAGGCGAACAGGGTGCCGGTGCGGCCGAAACCGACGGCGATTTCGTCGGCGATCAGATGTACGCCGTATTGATCGCAAGCATCGCGCAGCATTTTCAGGTAAACCGGATGATGCATGCGCATGCTGCCGGCGCATTGCACCAGAGGCTCGACGATCACCGCGCATACGTCATCGGCATGCCGGGCCAGGGTTTGTTCCAGGTCGGCGAAGCGGCGGATGGAATAGTCCTCCCAGCTTTCGCCGTCTTCGCGGTGATAGCAATCCGGGCTGGGTACCGTAATCACCTCCATCAACAGCGGCGCGTAGGTCTCCTTGTACAAGGCCACATTGCCGACCGCCAGCGCGCCCAGGGTTTCGCCGTGATAGCTATTTTCCAGCGTGATGAATTTGGTTTTTTGGGTTTGGCCGAGATTGCGCCAGTAATGAAAGCTCATCTTCAGCGCAATTTCGATGGCCGACGAACCATTGTCGGCATAGAAGCATTTGTCCAGACCCGGCGGCGTGATTTCCACCAGCTTTTCCGCCAGCATCACCGCCGCTTCATGCGTGAAGCCGCCGAGGATCACGTGTTCCAGCGTGTCGATCTGATTTTTAATCGCTTGGTTGATAACGGGGTTGGCATGGCCGAACAGGTTGACCCACCAGGAACTGATCGCATCCAGGTAGCGCTTGCCGTCGAAATCCTCCAGCCATACGCCGCTGCCGGATTTGATCGGAATCATCGGCAGGCTGTCCGCGCCGTTGCTGGGATCGTAATCTTTCATCTGGCTGCACGGGTGCCAGAGCACGGCGAGATCGCGCCTGACCCAGGTTTGGTTGTTCATGGCTGTGCGATTGGATGGTTGATTATCAATTCCGCGCCGCAGGTTGTCGGCACTAGGGAAGCAAGCTTAGATTCCAAGGGAGGGATGATATTGATATAAAAAACCGTCATTTTCCTGCGCATTGTTCGAGAAGGCAAACAAAGTTAACAACTTGGCTGATAGAGTTCATCGCCAGATAGTTGCGGCAGTGGTGTGCGATATAATTACGCAAGCCGGATTGGCTATATCTCTTGATCTTCGCATAATTACTAAAAAATAGGGGTCGATTTTGGAGCGCTTTACTATCTCGCTAAGTGACGAATTAGCCGCGGAGTTCGATCAATGGATACAGGAGCGGGCTTATTCCAATCGATCCGAAGCCGTTCGCGATTTGTTGCGAAAGGAAATAGAAACCAAGCGTTTGGCTCAGGACGAGGCCATTTATAGCGTCGCCACGTTGTCTTATGTTTACAATCACCATGAGCGAAACCTGGCCGAACGCTTGGCCAATCTCCAGCACAATGCCCATGATCTTGTCATTTCCTCCATGCACGTTCATCTCGATCATGACGATTGTGTGGAAACCTTGTTTCTTCGCGGTTTAACGCAGCAAATTCGGGCCTTTGCCGATAAGCTTTCCGCCGAAACCGGAGTTAGGCACAGTGCGATCAATCTGGTGCCGGTGAAATTGGCGGCGATTCAGCATAGCCATCATGCCCACACCCATTTCCACCCGCACAGCTGACTCATCTTGAAAAAGGGGCAAATGAAGGGGTTGGCAATACTGATATAAGATGTTTTTTTTCATTTTCATACAAAAAGCCAGCATCATCTTTCGCACGATTGATTCTCGGTTTATACTCACCGACCTTAAATAGCTCGATAGCCCTAGAACTACTGATGCAACCAAACCACTCAAGCAAACAATCCGACTCAGGACGCAGCCCTTACAGGCTATTGCTGTCTGTTGGACTGCCGTTTTTGCTGGTGCTGGCGTTTTTGGGCAAGCAAGTCGTCAATTTTGACAGCATCGGCTGGAGTAACGGCTTTAGCCATCCGCTGATGGGCTGGGATCATTTGGTGACCATGCTGGCAGTGGGTGTTTGGGCGGCGCAATTGCGCGGACAGGCTATCTGGATGTTGCCGCTGGCCTTTGTCGGCGTGATGAGTTTGGGCGGCCTGGCCGGTGCGGCGGGGTTGGCCATTCCCAGCGTGGAGGGCATTATTCTGTTGTCCTGCGCGGTTTTCAGCGTCTTGATTACCCGTAAAGTCCGTTTCAGCGCCCAGGTCAACGTATTGATCGTGGCATTTTTTGCGTTTTTCCACGGTTTTGCCCACGGCCAGGAAATTTCCACCTCGGCCAGTCTGATTTCATATACCTTGGGTTTCATGCTGGCGACCTTGCTGCTGCATGGCGCCGGTATCTTGGTTGCCAAGTTGGTGGTGTTCGGCGTTACTTGTCTGTTGACGGCGATGTTTGCCAATGCGGCCCTGGCCAAATCAGTGGAATCCAGCCTTGATAACAGCAGTAAAGCGGCTACCGAGTTGGTTGACGATGCCGGTTTGGCGCAAAAAATACCGTTTTGGGTGGCATTAAATTCCAGCGGGGAGGCGGATCGGGAGGCTTTACTCACCGAGCGTCAACAGCTTCGATCGCAAGCTGCCGTCCTGGAAGCTTGCCGGGACGCGCTAAACCGTCCCAGTGTGGGATCGGACCGGTTTCAGGCACATCCCACCAAGATAGCCATTAACGCCTCGCAAGGCGGTAACGGCCATCAGCTTTTGGCTAAACCCGAGCCGAGTCGGGTATTGGCTATCTGCGTGGGTAAGTCGAGTTTCAATGGCGATCACCTGGTCGATGCCGGCCTGGATTTCAGGCACTATTACCGGGATGTTAACCATACGCCCGGCAAACGGCTGCTCAGCAACGGCGTCGGCCTGACTTCGCCGCCTGCTGGTTTTCAAAACGTTCCAACCTCGCCGTTTTCTCCCGATCTTCGCAGTACCCCGATTTCCGATATTGAAGGCCTTGTTCTTCAATCACCCTTTGCCAACCCCAATCCTGGCAATCGCTTCACTCAAACGATTCATGACATCAAGCACGCGAATGCCGTTATCGAGCACAGTTGCGCCTTGACTTTATCCGACCGGCTGCGGGCCTTTGCGCCGGCCGCGAACTATCCATTCAAGCGCCGTTTGGCGCGGCACGAAATCGTTTGGCGTCATGCCATGACCGCCACCCCTCCGAACAACGTTGTCAGCCCGTTTTACCATCTCGCCAAGCGAGGCTGTCAACTTGCAAATATAACAATAACAAGCCAGCAGGCAATCGACTCATGAGGAAACCAATGGAGACTTACCCATTTTGCGCCGCTACTCGCTGTACGCCTATCCGCTTTTTCGGATGGGTTCGCCGCGCTAACAAATTGCTAAAACGCTTAACGGTCGTAGACCGGTGGTCATTGGCATACCCTCGTACCTTAAATCATTTTAACGGCCAGTAGAGGAGCTGAGATGAAGCCGAACCACCTAACTAAAAAACCTTTGATTCTCGGTCTGGAAATTATTTTGGGGCTCAGTTGTGCAAGCTTGCAGGCAGCGCCTGCGGCCGAATCCATTGAATTGGCGGCGTCCGCCGAGCAGGTTGAGCAGACTGATCGGAGCGGAACGGCAAAAATAGTCAAACGTGCCGAAAAGCCGGAAAAAGCCGAGGAATTGGAAGCCGTCGAAGTTGAAGAGCCAGGCCGCGCAAAGGATTTGATCGGCATCGCCGGCTCGGCATCTCAAGGCGAAGTCAGCCAAAAACAATTCGAGCACCGGCCGTTCTCGCGTAACGGCGAATTGGTGGAAGTGGTGCCTGGCGTGGTCGCCACCCAACACAGCGGTTCCGGCAAGGCTAACCAATATTTCCTGCGCGGCTTTAACTTGGACCACGGCACCGACTTCACCACGTACGTGGACGGCATTCCGATGAACATGACTACCCACGCCCATGGCCAAGGTTATATGGACATCAACAGCATCATTCCGGAGTTGGTGAAAAAGGTTGAATACGGCAAGGGGCCGTATTACGCGGAAGTCGGCGACTTTGCGGCGGCCGGCTATGCCAAGATGTTCTCCGTGGACAGGCTGCCGGAAGGCATTTTGAAGTTTACCGCCGGTTCCTTCGATTATTACCGAACCCTGGTGGCCAACTCCACTAAAGTCGGTGACGGCGATTTGCTGTATGCCGGCGAATTCAATCTGTACAACGGTGTCTGGCAGGTGCCGGAAGATTCGAAAAAATTTAACGGCCAGATGCGTTACACGCTGGATAGAGGCGATTGGGGTATGGCTATCAACGGCAAGGCTTACACCAATAGCTGGACAGCCACCAACCAAATCCCGCAAGCCGCTATCGATAACGGCAGCATCGGCTTATACGGCAGCATGGACCCGACCGATGGCGGCGAAACCAACCGCTACAGCGTTTCCAGCAGTTTCTGGAATCAGGGTGATAACTGGAAGAACGATGCCAACCTCTATGCGGTTTATACCGATTTGCAGTTGTTTTCCAACTTCAGCGGTTTTACTCGCGGCGCGGAAGGCGACCAGATTCTCCAATCCGAGCGCCGGGTACAAACCGGCGGTCACTTCGAGCATACCCGCTATAACAAATTGTTCGGCTTCGAGATGGATAACAGCGTCGGCCTGCAATTTCGCAATGATCAGATCATGGATCTGGGGCTCTACGAGACCCAGGCCCGGCAAATCCTTAACACGGTCAGCAAAAGCAATGTCGGTGTGACCACGGTCGGCACCTACTTTAAAAATACCACCCACTGGCATGACAAGGTTCGCACCGTCGCCGGCTTGCGCGGCGACTTCATCAACAATGATGTAGAGATGTTGGACAACAAAAACCACGATCCGAGCATCAGTGCCGCTAACTCCGGTAGCCGCGGCAAGGCCATGGTTAGTCCGAAATTAAGCCTGGTGGTCGGCCCCTGGTACGACACTGAATATTTCTTCAATATCGGCTACGGCTACCATTCCAACGACGCCCGCGGCACGACTCTCCAGGCCAATCCGAATGACGGAAGTCCCGTCGATGCGGCTGCCTCCAGAATCAGACCCGCCGCCTGGTCGCGCGGCGGCGAGGCCGGTGTCCGCAGCAACTACATTCCTGGCCTGAGCAGTACCTTTGCGTTGTGGTGGTTGGAATCCAGTCAAGAGCTGGTGTTTGTCGGCGATGAAGGTACGACCGACGTCACCGGCAAATCGCACCGTTACGGCGTGGAGTTTACCAACTACTACAAGCCCAACGATTGGCTGACGCTGGATGCCGACTTTGCGTTGACCACCGCCAAATATGCCGCCGATAACACCTATATTCCTAATTCGGTCGGGCGGGTCGTATCCACCGGCGCCACCATCGAAGCCCCAAACGGCTTGTTCGGCACCATCCGCTTGCGCCATTTTGGACGGGTGTATTTGGGGCAGGATGACAACGGCACCGATCAGTGGTCCGGCGATACTAATATCGTCAACCTGGGCGCGGGTTACAAGCAAAAGCAATATAAATTTGAAGTGGATATCTTCAATATTCTGGGTTCGCAAAGCAACGATATTGCCTATGCCTACGGCTACGAGTATCCGCAAGGCTCAGCCGGTTCCGGCATCCTGAAACATCCGGTCGAACCGCGCATGGTTCGCGGTACCATCACTATCAATTTTTAAGGATAGCCTGGTGATATTTAGCACTGCCAATAACGGCAGATGGTTGATTGCAGTTATGTTGATGCTGCCATCCGCCTGGGTAAGCGCGCATCCGCCGGGCCTCAGTTCGCTGGATATGTCGATTAAACCTGCGCAAATCGACGCCAAGGCGACATTCGCCTTGCAGGACTCGAGGCTTCACGCCAGTGGACAGCTGGATCTGGTGGCTCAACAATAAGGCGGAGATTGCCGAAAAGTCTCTAAGAGGCTGTTCGGTAATGGTCAGTTTGATGGGGATTTCTGGTTGCTGGAAAGAACGCTTCTTTAATCTTGCCGACTGCGAGGATTTCCGCATTTCGGCTTTGTTTTGAGGCGTGCGATTGCAAATAGGCAAACAAAAAAGCCGGGGTGGCTCACGCTACCCCGGCTTTTTAGCATTTGTTCGGCGGTGCCGAATTAAGCCATCGCGCGCAGTCTATCGTTAAGTCTGCTTTTGCTGCGAGCTGCTTTGTTTTTGTGGATTATGCCTTTGTTGACGGCAGAATCGATGATGGGAACAGCGGATTTAAACGCGGCTTGAGCTTGCTGTTTATCGCCTGCTCTAACAGCGGCGATCACTTTCTTGATGAAAGTGCGAAGGTTGCTGCGCTGTCCGGCATTGCGAATACGGCTTTTCTCTGCCTGACGCGCTCTTTTTTTAGCTTGTGGTGAATTAGCCATAGTGTATCAGTTGATTTGAGTTAATTTAGAAACCGCACATTATCTTTTTGGATGCTATGATTGTCAACTTTTTAGTAATCTTAAACCGCTAAAAAGTGTTCCTTGAGCAAACAGCTTTATAAATCAACCGCTATTGTCGGCAGCATGACCATGATTTCGCGGATCATGGGCTTTGTGCGCGACATGTTATTCGCCAACATTTTCGGCGTCAGTGCTGCCACCGATGCTTTTTTCGTGGCCTTCAAAATTCCCAATTTCCTGAGGCGTTTATTCGCGGAAGGTGCGTTCGCCCACGCTTTCGTGCCGGTGCTGTCCGATTATAAGGAAAAAGGCAGCCGCCAAGCCATGAAACTGTTTATCGACAGAACCGCAGGAGCGTTGGCGCTGATGCAGCTACTGCTGACCATAGCCGGCATTGCCGCGGCGCCTATTTTGATCATGCTGTTTGCGCCGGGCTTTCTATGGGAAAGCGGCCAGTATGAACTGGCGGTACAAATGCTGCAGATTACGTTTCCTTATCTGTTGTTTATTTCGCTGACGGCTTTTGCCGGTGGGATTTTAAATGCCCACGGCAAATTCGCGGTGCCGGCCGTCACCCCGGTATTTCTGAATATCTGCATGATAATCGCCGCCGTATGGATCTCGCCGCTGATGGCCGAACCCATCGTCGCCTTGGCTTGGGGCGTTTTTGCCGCCGGCGCGGTGCAATTGTTGTTTCAGATTCCGGCGTTGATGCAACTCGGTTTGATGCCAAACATGCGCTGGGGGTTTAACGATCCCGGTGTCAGGCGTATTTTGAAGTTGATGCTGCCCGCTATTTTTGGGGTGTCGGTGGTGCAGATCAACTTGTTGGTCGATACGCTGTTTGCCTCGTTTTTGACTGCCGGCAGCGTGTCGTGGCTGTATTATTCGGATCGGCTGGTCGAATTTCCGTTAGGGATTTTTGGCGTTGCCGTATCGACGGTAATTTTACCCAGTCTGTCGAAAAATCATGCCGCCGAAGATGTTGCGGCCTTTTCGAAGTCGCTGGATTGGGGGTTGAAACTGGTATTGCTGATCGGCCTGCCGGCAACGTTGGGCTTGACCCTGCTGGCCGAGCCGTTGCTGTCGACTTTGTTCCAATATAACGAATTCGGCGCCGACGATGTGCGGATGGCGGGCAGAAGCCTGACGGCTTTTTCGCTGGGCTTGCTGGCTTTTATTCTAATCAAGGTGTTGGTGCCGGGTTTTACTTCCCGCCAGGACACCCGGACTCCGGTGCGATTCGGTATCTATTCGATGGCCGGCAACTTAGTGTTGAACGCAGTGCTGATTGTCCCGCTGGCTCATGCCGGTCCAGCCCTGGCCACGACAATAGCCGCTTACCTCAATGCGGCACTTTTATTGATAAACTTGCTCAAAAACGGCGTTTATCGGCCTTGCCGACAATGGCGGCTGTTTTTTTTGCGAATTGTGTTGGCTGCGGAAATTATGTCGGTGTTTTTATATTATTTTGTCGATACGGCATTTTGGCTGCATTGGAGCGCATCGCAGCGCGGCCTGAATCTGGCGCTTGCCATCGGCGCGGCGATTCTGGTTTATGTTCTGGCTTTATTGGCGGTGGGGGTCAGGTGGAGGCACTTCGGCGAGCGTCAAGCGGCGGCCACTTGAGATTTACTACGCTGCCTCCATAGTGATGTAGAATGCGCAGTAAACTGCGATCCCAACCTAATGATTCAACTTAATATTCAGTAAGCTATGAAAACAAGATCAATCGGATTTATCGGTGGCGGCAATATGGCAACCAGTCTCATGAGCGGCTTGATCGCCAGTGGCTACGCGCCCCAGCAGATATGGGTTTCCGATACCAATCAGGCTACCTTGCAATCTCACGCCGAGCATCTGCACGTCAACATCTCGGCGGATAATGAAGCAGTGGCCGATGAAGTCGATGTGGTGGTATTGGCAGTCAAGCCGCAAATTCTTCGCGAAATTGCGCTGCAAATCGCGCCCGCCATCCGGAAAAAAAATGTATTGGTTGTCTCCATTGCCGCCGGTATCTCGCAAGGCAGTCTGGCTCAGTGGCTGGGCGGCGAAGTAGCCATCGTGCGCTGCATGCCGAATACGCCGGCGCTGGTCTTAACCGGGGCAACCGCACTGCATGCCAACGCCAACGTCAACGATGAGCAAAAAGACTTGGCCGAAAATATTTTGCGCGCTGTCGGTCTGACATTATGGGTGAATGACGAAGCGCAGCTGGATGCGGTGACCGCGGTTTCCGGCAGCGGCCCCGCCTACTACTTTCTGCTGATGGAGGCCATGGAAAAAGCGGCTCTGGAACTGGGACTGGACGAGCGTTCCGCGCGTTTGCTGATTCAGCAAACTGCATTGGGCGCCGCTAAAATCGCGCTGGAATCCTCGGAATCGCCCACTCAATTGCGCGAAAGAGTTACTTCGCCGGGCGGCACCACCCAAAAAGCCATCGAAACCTTCCAGCAAAACGGCTTTGTGGAAATTGTCGGCAAGGCCTTACATGCCGCCAGGGATAGATCGATTGAAATGTCAAAACAACTCGGAGCCGACTGATGGGTAGTAATTACATGACCGATCCAGTGGTGTTCCTGATCGACACCCTGTTTTCACTTTACATTCTGGCGGTAGTATTGCGCTTTTTATTGCAATGGATACGTGCCGATTTTTATAACCCGGTGTCGCAATTTCTGGTCAAAATCACCCACCCGCCGCTGAGAATTATGCGCCGTTTCATTCCCGCGGTCGGCAGGGTGGATAGTTCTTCTTTGTTATTGGCCCTGTTGCTGCAAATGCTCGCCAATTTTTCGATTCTGGCCGTCAAAGGACTGTCCATCAGTTTTATCGCACTAACGCTGTTGTCGTTTACCGACTTGCTGAAATTGCTGATGGACATATTCGTCTATGCGATTTTTGCCGGCGCATTACTCAGCTGGTTTGCCCCTGGCAATTACGGTTCGGTATCGTCGATTTTGTACAGTTTGACCGAGCCGCTGTTAAGCGTTTGCCGTAAGGTGCTGCCCGATATGGGGGGGATCGATTTGTCACCGCTGGTGGCGCTGGTCTTGTTGCAATTGGCAAAAATGATGATTCTGCCGCCGTTGCAGCAATTGGCCGGTTTATTAGGTTAACAGCGAATCGTTGCCGAAAATGCGGGTTGCCGATTTCAAGAAATCCTTGGTTTTGGGCTTGGCGCTGTTGCTGAGCAGCGAAGCCGTGCTCGCCAAAAAAATGTATCGCTGGGTCGATGAAAACGGCAATGTCTATTTTTCCGATCAGGTGCCGCCCGATCAAGTGAAGCACCAGCGAGAAACGCTGAGCGAAAAAGCCAGGGTACTTGAGGTGACTGAGAAGGCTAAAACCGCCGAACAGCTTGAGCAGCAAAAAAGGCTGGACGCACTGCGCAAGGAGCAGGAAAAAATCGTTGCCAAACAGGCTTCCAACGACAAGGTATTGCTGAGCACTTACCGCAGCCTCGAAGACATGAACCGGGCGCTGGATAACAAGTTGGCGGCTCTGGATGTCGAGCAGAAAGTGATAGAAGGCAACATTAAACGCTTCGAACAACAACTCCTGCAGCAGCAGCAGCAGGCCGCCGACCATGAACGTAACGCCCGCAAAGTACCGGAAAAATTGCTGACCGATATTGCTTCCAGCAAGCAGCAGATTGAGGCGACCAAACAGGAACTCGATCGGCATCTGCTCGAAAGACAAGAAACCGAGAAAGAGTTCAAGGCCGACATGGCGAGATTCCAGTTTTTGACTCAAGCCGGCGGCGATGCAAAAAACACAGGCAAATCGCTAGCCGAAAGCAATGCCGGCAATGCGCTGGGTTTATTTATTTGTCAGGATGAGGCGCAATGCGAAAAGGCCTGGAAAATCGCCGGCGAATTCGTTGCCAAGCATTCTACGACCGGCCAGGATGTGGAAACCGATAAACTCATCATGCGCGCCGCGCCGGCCAAGGATGACGATTTAAGCTTATCGGTCTCAAAACTGGATCATAGCAGCGGTCAGCAGCAGATATTTCTGGATATTCGCTGCAGACAGTCGACCTTGGGCGCCGAATTGTGTGCTGGCAGCAAAGCGCAAGCCATACGCCAAGGGTTTGCGCCGTTTATTCAGTTGCAGCTAACGTCTCAATAGCAAGGTGCCGACGCCCTGATCGGTAAACAACTCCAGCAATACTGCGTGATCGACCCGGCCATCGATGATGTGCACGCTGTTGACGCCGCCTTTTAGCGCATCGGTGGCGCAGCGGGTTTTCGGGATCATGCCGCCGTAAATCGTGCCGTCGGCAATCAGCTTGTCAATATCGTCCAGCCTCAAACCGGTCAGCAGATTGCCCTGTTTGTCGAGAATGCCGGGAATATTGGTCAGCAGCATCAGCTTTTCGGCTTTTAACACTTCCGCAACCTTGCCGGCTACCAGATCGGCGTTGATATTGTAGGAGTGGCCGTCCTTACCCACGCCGATTGGCGCGATCACCGGAATAAAATCGCTGTTGCCCAGCATTTCCACCACGGCCGGGTCTATGCTGCTGACCTCGCCGACGTGGCCGAGATCGATGATTTCCGGTGCGTCGTCTATCGTTGTCCCGGCCTTGGTCATATTGATCTTGCGGGCATGGATGAAGTTGCCGTCCTTGCCGGTCAATCCCACCGCCTTGCCGCCGTGAACGTTGATCAGATTGACGATTTCCTTGTTGACCAAGCCGCCCAGCACCATTTCCACGACGTCCATGGTTTCGCTGTCGGTGACGCGCATGCCGTCGATAAATTCTGATGTTTTGCCGAGCTTGCTCAGCAGGTTGCCAATTTGCGGGCCGCCGCCATGCACAACGATGGGATTAATGCCGACCAGTTTCATCAACACGATGTCGCGGGCGAAGCTGTGTTTCAGCGCCTCGTCCACCATCGCATTGCCGCCGAACTTGATGACCACCGTCTTGCCTTTGAACTTTTGGATATAAGGCAGGGCTTCGATCAGGACATGGGCAATCTGGTGTGCGGTTTTTTCTTTCATCATGACTAACAATTAAAAGGGAAGGGAGAGATCGGGTTTGATTTGCAGCATCAGGTATTTAAATTGAGCCTGAATGCGGCTCATGGCTTCTTTGGTATCGGCTTCAAAGCGTAGCGTCAGTGACGGGGTGGTATTAGAGGCTCTGACCAAGCCCCAGCCATCGGCAAATTCCACGCGCATGCCGTCGATATTGATAATGTTGGCGCCGCTGAAATCGGCTTGGCTGAACATCTGCTCGATAAAGCGGACATTTTCGCCTTCTTTCAACGCCACATTCAATTCCGGGGTGTTGATGCTATCGGGCAAATCGGCAAACACCTCGTTGCTGGAACGCGTGTCCGCCGACAGAATTTCGATCATCCGAGATGCTGCATACAGTGCGTCGTCGAAGCCGAACCAACGGTCGTTGAAAAATATATGGCCACTCATTTCTCCGGCCAGCGCGGCGGCGGTTTCCTTGAGTTTGGCCTTCATCAGCGAATGGCCGCTTTTCCACATAATGGGATGGCCGCCGCGTTTGACGATCTGCTCGGGCAAATGCTTGGAGCATTTCACGTCGAAAATGATTTCCGCGCCCAGTTTACGTGACAACACATCGCGGGCGAACAACATCATTTGCCGGTCCGGCCAGATGATCTTGCCTTTGGAGTCGACGATGCCCAAGCGGTCGCCGTCGCCGTCGAAGGCAATGCCGACATCGGCGCCGTGTTGTTTAACGATGGCCGCCAGATCGGCCATGTTTTCCGGTTTGCTGGGATCGGGATGATGGTTGGGAAAGTTGCCGTCGATATCGCAATATAGCTCGATTACCTCGCAGCCCAGGGTTTTCAGCAGCGTCGGCCCCAACTGGCCGGCTGCGCCGTTGCCGCAATCCACTACTACCGTCATCGGTCTGACGATGTGGATATCTTCGGAAATAATGCCGATGTATTCGTTGGTGAACAGCGTGTTTTGTTCAACGGAACCGGCTTCTGCTGGGCTGAAATCGCCGGCTTCGATGCGGCGTTTGATATTTTGAATCCTGTCCTCGGACAGGGTTACGCCGTTCAATACTATTTTTAAGCCGTTGTACTCGGCGGGATTGTGGCTACCGGTAATCATGATGCCGCTATGGCCTTCGGTATGGTGGGCAACAAAATATAGGACCGGTGTCGGTACCAGGCCAATATCCAGTACATCGCAACCGATTTCGGTAATGCCTTTTATCAGTGCGGAAGTTAAGCCGGGGCTAGACAAACGGCCGTCGCGGCCGACGACTAGGGTTTTGATGCCGAGTTGTTTAGCCTCGCTAGCTACGGCACGGCCAATGTCGGCGACTGTCTTCTCGTTCAGTCCTCCTTGGCCAACGATGCCGCGAATATCATAGCTACGAAAAATACTGGCAAATTGCTTGTCGTCATTTTGCATGAAACTGGCCGACGAAAAGCCGGAGGTGTTGTCCATCACCGGCATAGAGATCGGGCTGGATTTTACCTCGACTTCGCTGGAGATGGCGTCGGTAGAGATGGGGGCGCTTTCTTCCAGAAAGTCGATGTCGAACGATTCGTCGAAGAAGTCGGTTTCCTTGCTGTCGGCCGGGCTTTTAACCGGGAGGCCTTCCTGGTCGATAACTCGCTTGAATTGCGCCAGCGAGGAAATGATTGGCTGCATTTCGCTGAATTGCACCGGGTAGTTGCCGACATTTTTGCCGGTCATCATGTCTTTGGCGGCTTTTAGAATGGTGCTTTGATCCTGATGCAGATAATCGAGCAATTTCCGGTAGCCTATGAAAAAAGCAAGGCAAGCAAGCAAGGCCGGCAACAAAATAATAGCCGCGATCAGGCCCGTATCGGTAAGGGAGCCGGCGTTTTCTGTCCAGAAATTGATCGTCCAGCGGCTATTGCCCAATGGCAGGGATTCAGGATCGTCGATTTTAGCGGCCTCGTTGCCCGCCGTAGCCAAGACGATCTGATCCTGTTTGATTTCGAGGAAGCCTTCGCTAAATTGGATTTTTGAAACTGTCTGATTGACGAGATCAGCCTTCAAGCTCGCCAGAATGACGCCGATGACGCGGTCGTTTTGCGCGACGGCGCTGGTAATCGCCAAGTGTCGATGTTCGCCTTCGCCTTGGATCACCGGTTTTTGTTTAGCGGTCAAGGTGGAGCGCACTATTTCCAGGTCGCCGAAGCCCATATGCGGCAGAGAGGTCTGATCCGGCTCGCTGATGGACGGCAATAATAAGCGAACCTTTAACGCACCGGGTATCGAGCGCTGCAGTTTGTCCGTTACACTATGAATTAAGCCGGGATCGCCGCTACTCAGGGCGGCAATGACATCGGGAGAGCTAGCCAGACCATCGACGCTTTGTTGCAGGGTTTCTAGTTGCGCGGTAATACCGGTCGCCAGCCCTTTTGCGGTTGCGGCTACGGCCCTTTTCTCGCTGTCTTCGACCTTCCCGGTAGAGAACCAGTAGCTGCCGCCGCCGGCCAGCAAAACCATCAGTGCCGAAATTGCGGCGATGATGCTGAAAATCCGTCCCATGTTTCTATGCTCCCCCGATTAACGATTAGTACACGCCGCTTGTTAATGTTTGCCGGAATGTCCCCAGCCACCCAAACCCCTAGCCGATTCGTCGCTAAATTCGTCCACGACTTCCAGGCTGGGTTGAAGCACCGGCACAAACATCATTTGGCAGATACGCTCGCCGGGTTGAATCGTGTAAGATTCTTTACCATGATTCCAAACGGCAATACCAATTTCGTTCTGATAATCCGAATCGACGATACCGACAAAATTTTTCAAACCGATCGAATGTTTGAATGACAACCCGCTTCTCGGCGCGATGACAGCCATAATCGAAGGGTCTGCGATGTAAATGGCAATGCCTGTGCCTATCATAACCGTTTCCCCGGCGGCGATCGTGACAGGCGTATCGATACAAGCCCTAATATCCATCCCCGCCGAGCCATCGGTGGCAAAACTGGGTAAAGGAATTTCCGCGCCCAGTTTTGGATTGAGTATTTTTGTTTGAATTTTCAGTTTCATAGTGACCTCTTGTTCTATTCTAAGTCATCGGCCGTGTTTAAGTTAAGCAACGGACTCGAATAAACGTGAGGATGTGCGGAATAAACCTTGCCGGTACGGCCTAATTTGCCGTCGGCATCAAGCAAACAGCCGAAACAGGATTTAATAGGTCGAGCGTAACAATTGCTTGGTATCCGCCGAACGTCATGCTGCCTATCGATACAACCAAGCGAAAACATTTCTATTGGGAGCCCAATTTCTCGAATATGGTGGGAATTTCGGCCTCGGAATATGATACCGTTTGAATACTATAAAAATTTAACGGCTTTTTAGCGATGCATCGCGCCGAAAATTTCCAATTTCCGCAATCAACTTTATGACGACAGCGCAACGCAAAATTCTGCTGGTTGACGATAGCAAGTCCTATCAAAGCATTTTTAGCGCGGCTTTTGCGGAAAGCGATTACCGGCTTTGCATCTGTAATAGCGGCAAGGAAGCGCTGGAACTGATTAGCCGGGAATATATCGATTTTGTTTGCTCCAGTTTCTATCTAAAAGACATGGAAGGCGTGGCACTGTGTAGTTCGCTTCGGGCGTTAACCAAGAATGCTTACAAACCCTTCGTGTTGCTAACCTCGGTCGAGTCACAGGATTTGCTAAAGCAGGCATTACCGGCCGGCGTGACCGATATTTTTCACAAGCGCGACGTAGAACAATTGCTAGCCTTCATCAAGCGCTTTCCATTTCTGGGCGCGAAAGTCGCCGGACGGATCTTGTACATCGAGGATACCGGTTCGCAGCGCCAACTGGTCAAGGCGATGCTGGAAGCCCATGGCTTGACGGTGGATGCCTTTGCTTCGGCCGATCAGGCTTGGCCGCAATTTCTGTCCGGAGAATACGATTTGGTACTGACGGACATCGTGCTCGATGGCATGATGAGCGGCCTGAATCTAGTCAATCAGATTCGCCGCCAACTCGGAGACAAGGGCGATATTCCGATTCTCGCCGTTACCGCTTTCGACGACCGTACCCGTCGAGTTCAACTGTTTAATCTTGGTGTCACCGAGTACATTATCAAGCCGGTGATCGAGGAAGAGTTGTTTGTTCGGATCAATAATCTGTTGTTGAAGCAACAGGCATTGAAAATGATGGCACATTACGACGTGCTGACCCGGCTTCCCAATCGCACCCTATTTGCCGACCGTTTCAGACGCGCCATTGCCGAAAGCAACCGCAAGCAAACCCTGCTGGCGGTTTGCTATCTGGATCTGGACGGCTTTAAACAGGTAAACGACCACTTGGGGCGCGATGCCGGCGACCAGCTATTGGTGGAAGTCGCGACCCGTATCAAGGCCACGCTCCGCGAATTGGACACGGTATCGCGGCAAGGAGGCGACGAATTTGCGCTGCTGCTTTGCGATTTGCATTCTCTGCAACAATGCGAGGAACTTTTGCAGCGTTTGCTTATCAATATTGCCCAGCCCTATCTGATTGGCGGGCAAACTATCGGTATTGCCGCCAGTTGTGGCCTTACCCTGTATCCGATCGACAATGCCGATCCGGATACCTTGTTGCGCCATGCGGATCAGGCCATGTATCTGGCCAAACAAAACGGGCGCAACCGTTATCGTGTATTCGACACTAACCAGGACCAAGCGCTTCGAACCCAGCGCTTGCAGTTGCAGGCGCTGCAACAGGCGTTTGCCCGTCATGAGTTTTGTCTGTATTACCAACCCAAAATTGACATGCAGAGCGGCGAGGTGTTCGGACTGGAGGCGCTGATTCGCTGGAATCATCCCGAGGAGGGGCTGTTGTTGCCGGCTGCATTCCTGTCCTATATTGAAGGCAGCGAATTTGAGTCGGTGTTGGGTGCCTGGGTGGTAGAAGAAGCCTTAAAGCAGGTAACTCTCTGGAATGAAGCGGGCTTGAAGCTTCAGGTCAGTGTCAATATTTCCCCCAAACACTTACAGGCGCCGTCATTTTTTAAGCAACTTGCTGCCTTGCTTGGCCGTTATCCTGAGGTTACGCCGGCACAATTGCAAATTGAAGTGTTGGAGAGCAGCGTACTTGAAGACTTGGTTGCGGTTAGCGAAGTGATTCAAACCTGTCGTGACAGCCTCGGCATCAGTATTGCCCTGGATGACTTCGGTACCGGTTATTCCTCTTTGACCCACCTCAGGCGCCTACCGATACATACCATCAAAATAGACCAGAGCTTTGTCCGCGACATGATCGAAGATCCGAACGACTATGCCATAGTCGAAGGTGTGGTGAGTCTGGCGCACGCTTTTCGGCTGGAAGTGATCGCAGAGGGCGTGGAAAGTAGCGCACATGTCTCAAAACTGCTTAAGCTGGGATGTGTCAGGGCACAAGGTTTCGGCATTGCCAGACCGATGCCGGCCAGCGCGGTGCAGGATTGGGTGTACAGTTACAGGCGATCGGATTCGGCCGACTGAATAGACCAGCGGGTTTTGTATTTTCGAATCAGCTTTTGAAAATATGATAGTCTGAAATTAGCGTCGTTCTTTTGGCGGCATGCTTAAACGAATGGCCTGCCAGGGTAAAATTTGTACTGTTGGCGGCCGATGGGAATAAAGCGATGAAAAAATTACTGAACCTGACCTTGTTATTATTGGCTTCGACGGCGGCCCATGCCGAAAACGTCGGCTGCGTCACCACGTCCTGGAAACTGATAGGTGCCAATCATAAAGTCTGCGTGGAAGCCTTTTCCGATCCCAAAGTCCCCGGCGTGACCTGTCACGTCAGTCAGGCAAAAACCGGCGGCATATCCGGGTCGCTGGGTTTGGCGCAAGATCCGTCCCAATTTTCACTGGCTTGCCGGCAAACCGGCGCGATTAGCGTGCCGGCGGATCTGCCGAAAGACGACACCGTGTTTTCCGAGGACACCTCGTTGCTGTTCAAGGAAACCCGCGTAGTGCGTCTTTGGGACGATGCGCATAAGACGCTGGTTTATGTGGCCATCAGCCGAAAATTGATAGACGGCGCACCAGCCAACAGTATTTCCACCGTGCCGGTCATGCCGTGGGGCGGACGATAAATTTAGGGAGTAGGAGGAAGTAGGGAATCGAAAACCACTTCCTACTTTCCGCTCTCTACTTCCTATAAAGGGGCCTTAAACCGCTCGGCTATCAAGCCAAGCAGTTGTTCGGCCAATTGCTGTTTGTCGCTCATGGCTAAGGTTTGACCGCCGCCGGGCCAATAAACCTGTAAGGCATTGCGGTCGCTATCGAAACCGCCTTCTTCCCGTCCCACCCAGTTGGCGGCGATCATGTCCAGATTTTTGCTGCGCAGCTTATTCGTGGCATAAGTTTCCAGGTCGTCGGTTTCCGCCGCGAAACCCACGGTAAACGGTTTGGGTTGCAGGCTGGCGACTGCGGCGACGATGTCGGGATTCTTCTGTAATTCGATGATGCCGGTATCGTGTTGTTTTTTGATCTTGCTATCCTGCACCATCAGCGGCCGGTAATCGGCAACCGCCGCCGCGCCAATGTAAATATCGGCCTGGGCGGCATTGGCCATCACGGCTTGGTACATTTGTTCGGCAGTTTCGACGTTAATGGTTTTGGCAACTGCCGGCGCGCTCAAGTTTACCGGACCGCTGACCAGCGTGACATCGGCGCCGGCGTTCAGGGCGGCTTGCGCCAGCGCATAACCCATTTTTCCGGAACTGCGATTGCTGATGAAGCGCACCGGGTCCAGCGGTTCGCGGGTCGGGCCGGCGCTGATCAGCAGCTTAACGCCCTGCAGCAAGCCCGGCTTACCGCTGCCCAGCAGCCGTTCGCAAATCGCCTCGGGTTCCGCCATGCGGCCCAGACCCTGTTCGCCGCAAGCCTGTTCGCCGGCTTCGGGGCCTATCAGCTGTACGCCGTGTCGTTTAAGCCGCTCTATATTTTCCTGCGTCACGGCTTTGTGCCACATCGCTTGGTTCATGGCTGGCGCCACCAGCACCGGACATTCGGCGGCCAAGTACAGCGTGGACAGCAGATCGTCGGCCAAGCCGTGCGCCAGCTTGGCCAGCATGTTGGCGGTAGCCGGGGCGATGACCAGCGTGTCCGCCCAGCGTGCCAGATGAATATGGCTCATGGCCTGCTCTTGTCCGGCATCCAGCAAATCGGTGTGCACCGGCTGGCCGCTAAGGGCCTGCAAGGTTAAAGGTGTAATGAATTGTTGGGCGGAGGCTGTCATCACCACCCGGACTTCCGCGCCGCGCTTGCGCAACAGGCGCACCAGCTCCGCCGATTTGTACGCCGCGATGCCGCCGCAGATGCCTAAAAGAATTCGCTTGTTAATGGCCGTTTTCCTTACTTAGATTAGGTGGTGGATTATGGCAAACTCGCCCCGATTCTTCTATGCTTAAAATTATTTCCTAACGGCTGGGAGAAGTTGATGAGTATTAAGGATTGGCCGGCGGATGAACGACCGCGCGAAAAATTATTGCAGCGCGGCGCCCATGCTTTGACCGACGCCGAATTGCTCGCCATCTTTTTACGGATTGGTACTCAAGGCAAATCGGCGGTGGACTTGGCCAGGGATCTGCTGGGTGAGTTCGGGTCGCTGCAGGCGTTGCTCAACGCCGATCAGGAGCGCTTTTGCCAAAGCCACGGCATGGGGCAGGCCAAATACGCGCAATTGCAGGCGGTACTGGAAATGGCGCGCCGGCATTTCGCCGAGATACTGCAACGAGGCTGCGCCTTGACCAGTCCGGATATCACCCGCGCCTATTTAAGCGCCCAATTGCGCGGCCACAGTTACGAGGTGTTTGCTTGCCTGTTTCTCGACAATCAGCATCGGGTGATCGTCTGGGAGGAGCTGTTTCGAGGCACGATAGACGGCACCAGTGTTTATCCGCGGGAAGTGGCGAAGCGGGCGCTGTTTCATCACGCCGCCGCGGTGATTTTTGCCCACAACCATCCTTCAGGCATCAACGAACCCAGCCAGGCCGACCGCCACATCACCGACAAGCTTCGTCAAGCTCTGGCCTTGTTCGATATTCGGGTGTTGGATCATTTTATCGTCGGCGATGGCGAGCCTTTTTCGTTTGCCGAGCACGGCTTGCTGAACTGATTTGCCCATTAGATAGTTCTTCGGTCATGCCGTCGGCTAATCCCCATTAATTGCCGATCATGCAATAATAGCTTCAGCGACTAACAGCAATGTATTTTGGCCAATGAATACCACCGAAGTTTTCCTGATTGCCATCACCATTATCTACAGCCTTCCCTATTTGATCTGGCGAATAGGCAGGACGGAATACTTCGCGCCTCTGGTGGTGGTGCAGATCATCACCGGCATCCTGCTCGGTCCAGGCATTTTGGGGGCGGCGTTTCCCGATTACTATGCCTTTGTTTTCAATAAGCCGGTGATTCAGTCTCTGAATGGCATTGCCTGGTGGGGAGTGATGCTTTTCGTCTGGGTTGCCGGTATCGAACTGGATCTGCGCAAAGCCTGGGAACATAGGCTGGAAAGCACGGTTACCGCCGGGTTGGCGTTAGGCATCCCTTTATTGTTCGGCTGTATTGCAGCGGTCGGCATGTTGATGTTCGAGGGCTGGATGGGCGGCAAGGCGATGGCTTGGCAATTCGTGCTTGGCATCGGTATGTCCTGTGCGGTGACGGCACTGCCGATATTGATTCTATTGATGGAAAAGCTGGAAATCCTGCGCCAGCCCATTGGACAGCGCATTTTGCGCTATGCCAGTATCGACGATATTGCCATCTGGGGTGTGCTGGCATTGATTCTGTTGGATTGGGAGCGGGTAGGCAGGCAAGCTGCTTTTCTGTTGGGGTTTGCGATCCTGGCTTATGGGATTCGGAAGCTGATGGCATGGTTGCCGGAGCGTGATCGCTGGTATGTCGGCATCATAGCCTTGGCGGCTTCCGGCTTCGCTGCCGATTGGGCGGGCCTGCATTTTATGGTGGGCGCCTTCCTGGCCGGCGCCATCCTGGATGGCTGTTGGTTCAATCAGGCGCAAATGGACATGCTGCGCCATCATCTGTTGCTGATCGTGATGCCGGTATTTTTCCTAAGCACGGGACTGAAAACCAATTGGTCCCTGGGAGGCTATGCGGTGCTGGTCGTCGCCGGCGCATTGTTGTTTGCCTCGGTGACCGGAAAGTTGATCGGCACTCATCTGGCCGGAAAAATACTGAAATGGAAACCGGGAGAAGGCTCGTTGATCGGCTGGTTGTTGCAAACCAAGGCCTTGATCATGATCATCTTTGCCAATGTCTTGCTGGATAAAGAGATTATTACCAGCGAAACTTTCACGGCCCTGCTGTTGATGGCCGTGGCCAGTACCATGCTGACGATTCCGGTGGTATCGCCAAAGCTGGCGCGCATGAAATCGATTATTTTCCGGTCCCAATAATTCCTGACCGACGTTCCCAGCAGCAAAATCGCAGGCTTAACAGTCCAACCCCAAATACTTCCAGAAATCCTCCTGCTTGCCGATGCCGAGTATGGCTTGTGCCGCAAGCAGGGCCGAGACGCTGACGCCGGCCACGCCGCCGCCAGGCCGGGTCCAATGCCCGGTGTGATAGAGGCCGGGCAATACGCCGCGCACGCCGGGGCGGTTCGGGCCGATCTGGTCGGGGCTGGGGGCGAAACCATAGGCCGTGCCTTGATGGTTGAGGGTGTAGCGTTCCAGGGTTCGCGGCGAGCCTGATTCCACCAATAACAAATGGTCGTTGAGGCCTGGAAAATGCCGCTCGGCTTTTTCCAGCAGACGTTGCTGAAACCCGATTTTGGCTTGCCGCCAGGATTGGCCAATTTCGAATGGGCAGAGCGTGGTTAACAGTAGAATGTTTTGTCCCTGCGGCGCCAGGGACGGATCGGCTAAGGACGGCAGGGTAGCGGAAAACCAGTTGCACTGGCCTTGCCTGGTCCGTGCGTAGCCGTCTTCATGATCGAAAGACTCGTAGAAAAATGCCTCATGGGCATGGCCTGGTTCGGCGATAGGCAGATCGGTGGCGATGTAGTTGACGAAAACCGACAAGGAAGGCGAGAGTTTCGCCAGCCCTTCGCAATGACCCGCCGGCAAGTGTTCCCGGCCGATTAATGATTCGGCGGTGTGCCGGGCGTCGATATTGGAAACCACCGTCTCGGCGCGAATCAATTGGCCGTTTTCCAAGACGATGCCACAGGCTTTGCCTTGTTCCACGCAGATTCGCCGTACGCTGGAGTTCAACAATACCTCGCCGCCCTGTTTTTCGATGGCCGCAGCCAGCAGGTTGGCGTAAGTCTGGAAACTGCCCCGGCAGTAATATCCGCCCTCGTAGGTATAACCGGCCATCATCGTGGCCCAGTACAGAAACGACAGTTGCGAGGGCGGCAGGCCCAGATAGGGCCAGAGCGCGGCGCAGGCGCTTTTCAGGCGGGCGTCGACCAGAAACTCGTCCAGCGCCTCGGCCAGCGTAGTGCGGCGGTAGCGGAGCAAATTGCCTAAAGCTAGCGCCGGCGAGACAGGGGTTGTCTTGCTTTGCTCCAATATTTCTTCGGCCAGCATGGCCTCTTCCGCCAGCACCCGGCAAAGACGGATCAGCGCCAGTAGCCGGTCTTTTTCCTGAGGGAAACGCTCGGTCAAGCCTGCAATGAAAGCTTCCTCGCCAGACTGCAGAGAGACTTCGAATTCCGGGAAAACCGCACGCGCGTAGGATTGAATCGGTAGGAAAGTGCTTTGCGGGTCTATACCCACCGTCCGGCAGATTTTATGGATGGTGCTGCCGTTGCCGTAGCCATCGGCGCCGCAACCGCTGACCAGGTGCACGCCGGAGTCGAAATGGTAATCCCGTCGCCGAAAACCGTGGGCGTAACCGCCCGGCCTGTCGTGCCGTTCCACCAGCAACACCGACTTTCCGGCCTTCGCCAGCAATGCGGCCGTACTCAAGCCGCCGATGCCGGCGCCGATGATGATGACGTCGTAAGCTTCTTGTTTCGATTCCCTGTGAACGCCGCGCATTGAGTGTCTTCTATGAGGATAAATAGCGGGCTAGCTTAGGAACAAGCTTGACAGAAAACAAGTGGTTGGTTTTTTTCCTGGGAAACTACTACTGGTTTTTGGAGAGGGCGAAGAGACGGGTTTCCGCCAATAATGGTTCTTGAGAGATAGGTCATCTGTATGCCATGGATTAAATAATGCGGATAGGATTTGAAACAGCAATGCAATCTGCTCTTAGCATTAAAGCATGTAGGTGTTCATCCGTATTGTATTTATCGCTTGAAATGGTTTAATGAAACCGGACGGACGCCTCTAAGGGCAGAATTTATACTGTCTTTAGATGTACTAAAAAATACAATTTTCCTAAATATAGTCAGGAATTCAAACAGATACAGCCTGGTTGGTGTTTGAAAAAGGTTCAAGCTGGCTGCAGCTGGTCATTTGGCTATATTGCAAAGCGCTTTCTTAACCTCGCAGCCCATCGGCCTGGCGCATCAGGTGCATATCCTAATTATATTAAGGCCGGGCGGTGGCCCATGCGCGACCGGCTTTGTTTACACATGACTTTCTAACCACACTCTGAAAGGAGGAAACCATGCGTTACGCACAACTCACTCTCACAAGTCTTTGTATCGTGTTGTCGGCATCCGTCGCCATGGCAAAGGACAAGAAGGCGGAAAAATCCATGGACCCGCAAGCGATGATGGAGGTCTACGACAAGCTCGCCGCACCGGGCGAACAGCACAAGCAACTGGCAAGCTTGGCGGGAAGCTGGACAACCAAAACCAAGGAATGGATGGAGCCTAACAAGCCAGCCGTGGAATCGACCGGCTCTGCGGAAACGAAGATGCTGCTGGAGGGGCGCTTTCTCCAGCAGGAATTGACAGGTCAAATGATGGGGAAGCCATTCTCCGGGATCGAGATTGTCGCATATGACAACTTGCTCAAGCGGTATGTGACGAACTGGATGTCTAACATGGGTACCGGGATCTTCATGATGGAAGGCACGGCGAGCTCTGACGACAAGACGATAACCTTGAAAGGCCAACACGCCGAACCGGGCGGTGGATATATGAAGCACCGCGCCATCTGGAAGATTGTGGATAGCAATACCCAGACATTCGAGATGTACGGGACTCATCACGGTGGCAAGGAATGGAAGATGATGGAGACGACGTATACGCGGAAGTAGTCAGGCAGGGTGGGCACGGTTTTTGTGCCCACCCTACATCTGACAGGAAGTGTGGCCGATTGCTTTGAAAGACAGGTATCTCAAATTCGTTAAACCAATCCAGCCAAAAGTTTTTCCATCTCTGCCCTTGCTAGCTTGCCGGTCTCATTGCGGGGGATGGCTGAAACAAAGTGTATCTTACGAGGAAGGAACACCTCGTCTACATAGGGCTGCAATCCGCTCCGGATGCTTTGTTTGTCCAGACGGCTGACCACCACGGCCGCCAGTCGGCCTTCGTTGCCACCGTTTTCCTGGATGAAGCAAAAGCCGTCTTCCACGCCATCTATATCCTTTAGTCTGCGGTTCAGTTCGGTCAAGGAGGCGCGCTTGCCGCCGATCTTGACCATGTCCAGATGCCTGCCCAGCACGGCGAAGCGTCCGTCGGCTTCGATTCGGACGCTGTCTTGCAACGGAACCGGTTTCGGCAAATGGTCCGATTCCAGATGGGTTTGTCCGTTTCCGTCCTGAATCAAGCGGCTGCCAGGGTAAGGATTCCATAGGCTTTCGCGCAACGGTTCCCGGCTGGCGAACGACAGGGTTTCGGTGCTGCCATAGATTTCGCGAGGGGATTGCCCTAAAATTGACTCGATTTCGCAGGCCAGCTTTTCGGATAAAGTATCGGTGGCGGAGATGATCGCGGCCAGTTTGTCCCAATTGCCTTCGAACTTGATCAAGGAGCGCAAATGGGTGGGTGTGGAGGCCAGTACGGCGGGCCACGGCGCTGTTTCGATCGCGTGGCGGATGTCTTCTGCGAAGAATGGCCGGCCGTCGTGGAGCACCAGCCTGGAAAACAGGGGCCAAAACACCGAGGTTTCCAGGCCGTACATGTGTTGCGGCGGGGTGGTGGAGAGCATCAAGAGCTGCTGCTGCCATAATCCCAGGCTGCGTACCGCCATGTCGGCCGATGTTCTGAAGGTATCGAGGCTGTGCGGGCAGGGCTTGGGTCTGCCGGTGCTGCCCGAGGTGAAGGCGATCACGGCGGTGCGCTGCCAATCGAAGCCGGGTTGCGATTCCGGACCAGCAGACCTGGGGGCTTTCGCTTCAAACCATTCCAAACCGGCTTGTTGCGGGGCGCGTTCGCTGGCGAGATAAGCGCCGGGGTAGTCGCGGAGAATTTCCAGTATCACCGCCATCTGACCCGCGGGCGGCAGCAGGCATATCTGTCCGCGCGAAGCCGCCGCCAACAGGCACACGCAAAACAGGTAGCGGTTTTCGCATAAGTTGAATAGATAAGGCCGGTCCGGCAGTCTAGCCGCCAGTTTCGTCACGTCGGACCATAAATTGCCCCGGCTGACAACGCGGCCTTCATGGAGGGCGAAAGGTGCTTCGTCGCTCGAATCCATTCGTATCTGTGTATCGGGGGATTTCTGGGTTTCCTGCATGGGCTGGGCTTTATGGGAGCCGTCGGCTCTAAAATCTTTGTGCTGGGCGATATTTTAACCGGATAAGAGGGCTGGAAAACAAATGGATGCGGATGTATTGATTATCGGGGCCGGTCCTTCCGGGAGTGTGGCCGCGCAAATGCTGAACAAACTGGGCTACCGGGTCGTCGTCTTGGAGAAAGAGCAATTCCCGCGTTTTTCCATCGGCGAAAGCCTGCTGCCTCAGTGCATGGAATATTTGGAGCAGGCCGACATGTTGCCGGCGGTAACGAATGAAGGTTTCCAGTTCAAAAACGGCGCGGCGTTTTCCCTGGCCGGCAGACTGACGGAATTCGATTTTACGCAAAAGTTTACCGCCGGCTGGGGAACCACCTTTCAAGTTCAGCGCGCCCGCTTCGACCAGGTTTTGGCCGATACGGCCGAAGCATCCGGCGTTCCCATTCATTACCGGCACAGCATCGTGGCGGCGGATTTCAACACCCCCGGCCATGCGCGTCTGACCAGCGTCGACGCCAACGGTGCCCGGAAAGACTGGACCGCGGCGATGGTGATGGATGCCAGCGGCTTCGGACGGGTGCTGCCCCGGCTTCTGGATTTGGAGACGCCTTCGTCTTTGCAGCCGCGCCAGGCGCTGGCCACTCATATCGAGGATAACATTGCCGTTCCCGGCTACGACCGGGACAAGATTCTGATCGCCATCCATCCCAAGTTCCATGAGGTTTGGTATTGGCTAATCCCGTTTAGCAATGGCAGAAGCTCCTTCGGCGTGGTGACGCCGCAGGGTTTTCTGGACGACCGCGTCGGCAGTCCGCTGGAGATATTGCGGGAAATGGCTTTTGAAGAACCCAGGCTGGCCGAGTTGTTATCCGAAGCCCGCTTCGATACCCCGGTCAACCGGATCGGCGGTTATTCCGCTAACGTCAAACAACTCTATGGCCAGAATTTCGTATTGCTGGGCAATGCCGGCGAATTCCTCGATCCGGTGTTTTCCTCCGGCATTACTATTGCCTTGAAATCCGCCGCCTTGGCAGTTCCTTTGGTCGATAGACAACTACGCGGCCTGCCGGTCAACTGGCAGGTCGAGTATGAACAAGCCTTGCGCAGGGGGATAGAGGTGTTCCGCGCCTATGTGGAGGCCTGGTACGACGGGCGTTTCCAGCGCATCATCTTCGAAGAAAACCAGCTGGCCAGCATCAAGGCCATGATCTGTTCCATCCTGGCCGGCTATGCCTGGGACGAGGCCAATCCGATGACTCAGCGTTGCGCCAATAAAATCGAGGCCATTGCCGAAACCTGCCCATCCTTATGAGCATCGTGTTCGGTAAAGAGGTAGGCATTGTATTTGCATGATTTAGGGATAGTTTGCGCGTTGGGCGATAGCAAGGCCGCGGTTTGGGAGGCGTGGCTTAGCGGTTATCAGGCTAAGCCTGCTTCGCCGCCCTGGCTGGCTACGGATATTCCCGCCATCGCCGTGCCAACGGCGTTGCCGGCTATCCCGCCAAGCTTCAGCCGCTACGATTGCCGCAATAACCGCTTGCTGTTGGCGGCGCTCGGGCAGATCGAGGCCGGCGTCAGGCTGGCGATGGCGCGTTATGGGTCGCAACGTGTCGGCATAGTGCTCGGCACCAGCACGTCCGGCATCGCCGAGGGCGAAAGGGCTGTGGCGGCGTTGCGGGCAACGGGGCGACTGTCGGCCGGTTATCACTATAAGCAGCAGGAGTTAGGCGGAGCCGCGGAGTTTATGGCGGCTTATCTGGATGTTCAAGGGCCTGCCTTCACCGTTTCGACAACCTGCTCTTCTAGCGCCAACGCCCTGGCTTCAGCCCGCCGTCTGATACGCTCGGGTGTCTGCGATGCGGTGTTGGTCGGCGGTAGCGATGCATTATGCCGCACTACGCTGGAAGGCTTTGCCGCCTTGGGCGCGGTCAGTCAGAGCGTTTGCAATCCCTTCAGCAAAAACCGCGACGGTACCGTCATCGGCGAAGGCGCGGCCTTGTTTCTGATGAGCCGGGAAGCCTCGGCCATCGCCCTGCTGGGTGTCGGCGCCAGTTCCGACGCCTATCACATTTCGGCGCCCCGCCCGGACGGCAGTTGTGCCCACCTGGCCATGCAAGCTGCCCTGCAAGATGCCGGCCTGAGGCCGGAACAGGTGGATTACATCAACCTCCACGGCACCGCAACCGGGCAAAACGACGCCATGGAAAGCCGGGCGGTCGGGCAGTTGTTCGGCGGCGAGACGCCTTGCGGCTCAAGCAAGGCCGCTACCGGGCATTGTTTGGGGGCGGCCGGCGCCATAGAAGCCGGTTTGTGCTGGTTGATCCTATCCGGCTTGAATCGGGACAAGCGCTTGCCGCCGCATGTTTGGGATGGCGAGGCCGATCCGGACATGCCGAGGCTGGGGCTTGTAGCGCTGGAAACCCATCAGCCTAAGCGACTACAATATTGCCTTAGCAATTCTTTCTCTTTCGGAGGCAACAATGTGTCCCTGCTCATCGGGCATCCCTGACAATCCGGCGGATTTTCCGTACCGCGTCGAAGCGCTGCTGCCGCAATCGCAAAACATGGTTTTGCTGGACAGCGTGCTGGAAGTAGGGGATGACCATATTGTCGTCGAACTGACCGTGCGCGACGATGGCTTGTTTTCAAGCCCGGACCATACCGTTCCGGCCTGGGTGGGCATGGAATACATGGCGCAAGCCATCGCCGCCTTTTCCGGTTACAACCGTAAATGCAGGGGCGAGGAGATCGGATTGGGGTTTTTATTGGGCACCCGGCATTACCAATGCTCCGCCGGCAGCTTCCCTTGCGGCACTCGCTTAATGGTGCGGGCGGAAAAAGTCATCGAGGCGGCCAATGATATGTCGGTTTTCGACTGTGCTATCGAGGGCGACAACATTCAAGCTCGCTCGATGCTGAACGTGCTGTTGCCACAAGATTCGACAAAATTTCTCGCTGGAAAAGGAATATGAGCCAAAAAACCATCCTGGTGACAGGATCCAGCCGCGGCATCGGTAGCGCCATCGCCTTGCGTCTGGCGCGTGAAGGATACGACGTCGTCGTGCATTGCCGCAGCCGCTTGCAGGAAGCCAACCAAGTGCGGGACAGCATTATGCAAATGGGTAGACAGTCCCGTGTCCTCTGCTTCGACTTGGCCGACCGCAACGCCGCCCAGGAGGTTCTGGAAGCGGATATCAAAGCCCACGGCGCTTATTACGGCGTGGTCTGCAACGCCGGTCTTTCCAGGGACAACGCCTTTCCCGCGCTGAGCGGGGAAGATTGGGACCAGGTGTTGCGCAGCAATCTGGACGGCTTCTACAACGTTCTCTATCCATTAGTCATGCCGATGATACAGCGACGCAAGCCGGGGCGTATCGTCACTCTGTCTTCGGTTTCCGGGCTGGTCGGCAATCGCGGCCAAGTCAACTATAGCGCCGCCAAGGCCGGCATCATCGGTGCGACCAAGGCACTGGCGGTGGAGTTGGCGAAACGCAAGATTACCGTCAATTGCGTGGCGCCGGGGCTGATAGAGACCGAGATGCTGGACGGTTTGCCCCTGGAAGAGGCCATCGCGGCCGTTCCGGCAAAACGTTTGGGTACGCCGGAAGAGGTGGCCGCACTGGTGGCATTCCTGATGTCCGACGACGCTGCTTACATCACCCGCCAAGTGATTTCGGTGAATGGAGGCCTGTGTTGACCCGCCGCGTGGTAGTCACCGGCATGGCCGGTTTTTCCCCGATCGGCAACGATTGGGACCAGATACGCGCCAGCCTCCTGGCCCGGCGCTCCGGCATCCGTTACATTCCGGAATGGGAGAAATATAACGGTCTGCTGACCCGTTTGGCCGGACCGGTGGAGAATTTCAGCCTGCCGGCGCATTACACCCGCAAGAATACCCGCAGCATGGGGCGGGTTTCCCTGCTGGCGACTCGCGCCACGGAATTGGCCCTGGCCGATGCCGGCCTGTTGGGCGATCCGCTGGTCAGCGGCGGGCGCACCGGCGTGGCCTACGGCTCGTCGGTGGGGTCTACCCCGGCCATCGCCGATTTCGGCAGAATGTTGATTAATCTCGATATCGGCAATCTCAACGCTACAACCTATTTGAAAATGATGGGCCACACCAGCGCCGTTAATGTGGCACTGTTTTTTCAGGTACGCGGCCGCGTCATCCCCTCGGTCAGTGCCTGCACCTCGGGCAGCATGGGCATAGGTTATGCCTACGAGGCCATCAAGTTCGGCCTGCAGGATGTGATGCTGGCGGGCGGAGCGGAGGAGCTTTGTCCCACCGAAGCGGCGTTGTTCGATGCGTTATACGCCACCAGCACCCGCAACGACGAGCCGCAGCTCACCCCCCGGCCTTTCGACCGCGATCGCGATGGCCTGGTGATCGGCGAGGGCGGTTGTACCTTGGTACTGGAAGAGCTGGATAGTGCCTTGCGGCGCGGGGCACGAATCTATGCCGAGGTGGCGGGCTTTGCCACCAACGCCGATGGCGCCCACGCCACTCAACCCAGCGCGGACACCATGCAGGTAGTCATGCGTCTGGCTTTGCAGGATGCCGCGCTCGAACCCGGCCAAATTGCCTATATCAGCGCTCACGGCACCGCCACCGAGCAGGGCGATATAGCCGAAAGCCACGCCACCGGCGCGGTGTTCGGTACCAACACCCCGATCAGCAGCCTGAAAAGCTACACCGGCCACACCTTGGGCGCCTGCGGGGCCTTAGAGGCCATGGTCGCGATTCAGATGATGCGGGAAGGCTGGTTTCATGCCAATCTCAATCTGGATAATCCCGATCCGCGTTGCGCGGAACTGGATTACCTCACCGGCGACGGCCGCAACATCGGCGCCGATTATGTAATGAGCAATAATTTTGCCTTTGGCGGCATCAACACCTCCCTGGTTTTCCGCCGTTGGGAAAACTGAAGTGACCGATAGCATGGAATCCGCGCCTGCTCAGGCTGCCGAGCCGGGTGGCAGGGAAAGCCGATTGGATTTCACGCTCGATTACTGGTGTTTGTGGCAGTCCAAGGAAGGCTCGGCCCCTGGCTGCTGGCCCGGTGGCGATGTCTTGCCGTATAACCAGGGTAGCGCCGATGTGGGATTTTTGCCGGCCATGCAAAGGCGCAGGTTGTCGCCCTTGGCCAGGGCCGCCTGTGCGGTGGCTTGGCGTTGCAGGCAAGTGGGCGGCGAGATGCCCACGGTGTTTTTCTCGGCCCATGGCGAAAGCCAGTATTATTTCGAGATGCTGGATGGCATGGCCGCCAGCGAGCATGTATCGCCCAGTCGTTTCAGCCTGTGCGTACACAATGCCATCGCCGGCCTATCCACTATCCATAGCGAGAGTTTCCAGCCCTATGTGTGTTTGGCCGGCGGTACGGATGGCATCTTTGCGGCATTCCTGGAAGCCGGCGGCATGCTCATGGAAGTCCCCAAGATTTTGCTGGTCTGGTACGAGCAAGCTTTGCCCGAGATTTACCGGCCTTATCTGGAAACCCCCGAAACCACCTGGGCTTTGGCCATGATTCTGTCCAGGCCGGGCGAAGCCGGACATCAGTTGCGGCTGGCGCGGGAGCCGGCTTTTGGCGAGGTGTGTTCGGAAAGCGCAAAGACAGGTTTGCTTCAGTCGATTCTGGAAGGCCGGCTAAGTTCGCAATGCCGTCTCGATCGCGCGGTTTGGCGCTGGAGCCTGGACGATGCTTGAGCCTGCCCAGTCTACGCGGCGATGAGGTCGCACGATGCCTGAAAAGAAGTTTACTTTCAGTCGGCATGTGGGGGATGATATTCAGGTAAGGCCTATGGGTGGCGGCTGTACCGTTTCTTCGCGGTGGGCGTGGCACCCGGCAATTGGACAATCTAAGCGCAGACGCGTCATGGGAATCTCGATGTTTAACTGAAACCATTGATTATCGATGCCTTGGGTTTAAATACTATAAACCCGGCAGGCATCGCCGCCGTTTGCCGAAAAGGCCGGCCCCAATTCCATGGCTGTTTGGGAACCGGGAACGGTCTTGATGAAAACATACAATATCCACACGATACCCTCTACCGTGCTTTTTGAACATTTCGCATCGTTAAGAACCGGCCGGTTTTATCGTATCGCAACAGGAACAAAGCCCTTATGAAAACCCAAGAAGAAGTATTCTCCACATTAAGACGGATCATGTCGGAAATGTTCGAGTTAGCGCCCGAGGACATTGTCCTGGATGCCAATTTGCGCCAGGATCTGGATATCGACAGCATCGACGCGGTGGATTTGATGGTCAGGCTGCGGGAGATTACCGGCAAACGCATCAATCCCGAGGATTTCAAGAACGCACGTACCATTCAGGACGTTGTCGATACCATTTATCGGATCACCGCCGCGCAAAATCCCGATGTTCAGGCATGATTGCAGTCGGATCTATTGAGTATGTCGGATTGCGGATGGCTGAACAAATTGCCGTTCGCGGCAAATTAAAGGTAAACGATTGAATGATGTAATACAGGCGGCAAGCCCAGCGGTCTTGCTGCCGGAACTACTGATGGAAACTCCTCGAGCCGATGGGGTGGTTTTGGCGTTGCGGATACCCGAAACGCTGGTTTATTTTAAAGGCCATTTCGATGAAATTGCCGTGGTGCCCGGCGTGGTGCAAATCCAGTGGGCGGTGCATTACGCCCGGCAATGCCTAGGGCTAAACCTGGTCTTCAGTCACATGGAAGCGGTTAAATTCAAGGATCTTTTATTGCCCGGACAACTGACGGAATTGCACTTGCGATATCCGGATGCCGGCCGCAAGCTGGAGTTTTGTTATCGTTCCGAAAGTTCCGAATATAGCTCGGGAAGAATCTATTTCCATGGCGACCCAGTTTAATCCCTGCCTACTCATTCCCGTTTACAACCACGAAAAGCCGCTGCCGGGGATAGTCGAGCGTCTGGCCGATTCCGGCTTGCCTTGCATTCTGGTGGACGACGGCAGCGATGCGTCCTGCGCCGAAGTCGTGCGCGGTTTATCCGAACAATATCCCGGCGTGCAAAGTATCAGGCTGGATGTCAACCAAGGCAAAGGCGCGGCGGTCAAGGCTGGCATTCTGGCGGCCCAGGCCCAGGATTATTCCCATGCCTTGCAAATCGACGCCGACGGCCAGCACGATTTGAACGATCTGGACAAATTCCTGGCCGCAGCCCGGCAATCTCCGGAAGCGGTCGTCATCGGCCGGGCCCTGTTCGACGAATCGATTCCCAAACTGCGCTATTACGCGCGCTATCTGACGCATGCCTGGGTGCATATCAATACCTTGTCCGGCGCCATACCGGATTCCATGTGCGGCTACCGGGTTTATCCGCTGGCGTCCTGCGCGAAGTTGATCCAAAGCATCGCCATGGAAGATCGCATGGGTTTCGATACCGAGATTTTGGTCCGGCTTTACTGGCAAGGCGTGTCGGTCGTCTCCATTGCCACCCATGTCCGCTATCCGCTAGACGGTTTGTCCCATTTCCGTGCCTGGGAGGACAATCTGCTGCTCAGCCGGACGCATGCCCGTTTGTTTTTTGGCATGTTGTTGCGCCTGCCGAAACTGTTGGCGAGGCATTTAACATGACGCCGGCAAGTTCCGCCGCCCGGCATTGGGCCACCGTTGAGGAAAACAGTCTGCTCTGGGGGATACGCGCCTTGGTGTGGGTCTATCGGCTGTTCGGCCGTTGGGTGTTCCGTCTGTTTTTGCGGCCGGTCGTCAGCTATTACTTTTTGGCCGGACGCCTTGCCCGCGAGGCTTCAAGGGATTATTTGCATCGTCTGGGCCGCTTTTATCCTGAATTGGGCATCAATGGCGGTTTGTGGCAGAGTTACCGGCATTTCCTAAGCTTTGGCGAAACCTTGCTGGATAAGATCGTGGTGTGGACCGGCAGCATAGATCAAAGTCAGGTGGCTTTTCCCAACCGCAAGCTGCTGCTGGATTTGATCGAGCAAAAGCGCGGGGCCATGCTGCTCACCGGCCATATCGGCAATCTGGAAATCTGTCAGGCTGTCGCCGATATGCGCGGCCAAATCCGTCTCAACGTCTTGGTGCATACCAAACATGCCGAGAAGTTCAACCGTTTGCTCGGCAGTAGGGGCAGCGCCACCATCCAGCTCATTCAAGTCACGGAATTGAGTCCGGCGATTGCCATTACCTTGCAGGACAAGATCGAGCGCGGCGAGTTTCTGGTGATGGTGGGCGATAGAATTCCGGTGCAAGGCGGCCGTACCGTGTCGGCCAGCTTTCTGGGCGAGGAAGCCGAATTTCCGCAAGGCCCCTATCTGCTGGCCTCGCTGCTGCGTTGTCCGGTGTACACACTATTTTGCCTGCCCGTGGAAGGGGGGTTCCGGATTCAATTACAACTGTTCGCAGACGCTATCCGCATCCCGCGTAGCGAACCGCAACGCAGGCAGATGCTGGAAACACTGGCGAGGCGCTATGCCGAACGGCTGGAAGCCCATTGCCGCGCCGCGCCGCTGCAATGGTTCAATTTTTATCCGTACTGGAGTCGGCGAGCCGAAGCGCCTGCCGGCCAGACGGTTTCCGAGGCTGACCGCCGATGATACGTGCCGAAGTCGAATTGACCGTGCCTTTCTTCGATATAGACCTGTTGGGCATCGCTTGGCACGGCCACTATTGCAAATACCTGGAAATCGCCCGCTGTGCGATGCTGGACAAGATCGATTACGGTTACATGGCGATGAAAGCCACCGGTTACGTCTGGCCGATCGTGGACTTGCAACTGCGCTTCGTCCGCCCGGCCAGATTTGAGCAACGCATCATTGCGACGGCGGAGTTGGTGGAGTACGAATACCGGATGAAAATCAAATACCGGATAGCCGATGCCGAAACCGGTGAAATATTGGCCAAGGGCCACACCATTCAGGCGGCGGTGGACGCGGTCAGTGGCGAACTGTGCTATGCCTCGCCGCCGGTATTTCTGGAAAAACTCGGGATAAAAACCGATGCTCCCTAGCCGGACGCTGGTTTTTTTGATTCCGCCCTTGGTGTGGTTGGGCTGGTATTTCCTGCCCGACTCGCCGCCGATTTGGGCGCTGGTCAAACATTGGCGGATCACGCTGACCATGGCTTTCGGCTCGTTCATCGGCGGCGCTACCAGTGAGGCCGGCGGCGCGGTAGCCTTTCCGGTGTTCACCAAGCTGCTGACCATCCCTCCCGCCCATGCCAAGCTATTTTCTTTGGCGACGCAGAGCGTAGGCATGGGTTCCGGGTTTTTGACCATATTGTTATTGCGCATCCGCGTCGAATGGCGCGCCGTGTTTTGGGTGGTGCTGGGCTCCGTGCCGATGCTGCCGGTGGGCTTTTATCTGTCCGCGCAATTGCCCGGCAGCGCGGTGCGGCTGTTGTTTACCGTGGTGCAGTGCAGTTTCGCGCTGGCATTGGTCTGGCATAACCTGGACCCAAATCGCGACCGTAATGAAGGCCTGATTCGCTTCGGCAGCCTGGAAAAAGCCATCTTGCTGGCGTTCGGCATGCTGGGCGGGTTGATCAGCGGCTTACTGGGCAGCGGGCTGGAAATCATCGTGTTTTCGGTGTTGGTGCTGTTGTTTCGGATTTGCGAGAAGGCGGCGACGCCGACCGTGATCGTGATGATGGTGCTGACCTCCTGGTCGGGTTTCGCCATGATCGCCGCCGCCGGCCAGTTCGTGGCGCCAGTCAGCGAATACTGGCTGGCCGCCATTCCCATCGTGGTGGTGGGTGCGCCGTTGGGCGTGTATGTTTGCTCGCGGATGTCGAGGTCGCTGGTGGTCAGGACCTTGATCGTGCTGATCCTGGCGGAATTGGTTTCCTCGCTGGTGCTGATTCCTTTCAATCGGGAAATCGCCGCCGGTTCGGTCGGCTTGTTTTTAGGATTTTCCTGGCTGTACTATCTGATGTATCGTTCGCGGCGTTACGTTTAGGCTGGCGCCATCGTTTTCCTAACCTTTTGCCCGAGGGAGTGCCGATGTTCAGAAAAAACTTCATTTTGATTCTGCTGGGCCTTGCCGTTTTATCGGTAGGCTGTAAAAAAGAACTAAAACCCGGCGAAACGGCCGCCGTTATCCCGCCGGCGCAGGTTTACTACACGCAGTTCAGTCTGTTCCAGGAGCAGAATCGGTTTCGCACCACCAATTACCGCAAAGGCCAATTGATTCCTATCAATACCGCGGTGGCTCTGCTTTCCCTGGATTCGGACCAGGCGGTGCTCAGGATAGAGACGACAGGCCAGCTGCTGACCATCGAAAACGTGCAGAAATATACCAAGGACGATATGCCGATCGCCTTCAGTAAAATCGCCGGTACCACCAAGGTCGACCTTAACCAGTTTAGCGCCGCCGAGCGCGACAGCATTTTGGCGGGGCAGGTCAAGAAAGACATGAGCAAGAAAGCCGTACTGGCGGCCATCGGCTACCCGCCCCAGCATGTGACGCCTTCGCTGGAAGGTAACGACTGGACTTACTGGTCCAATTTGTTCAACCGCTTTGTCGTGAAGTTCAAAAACGGCAAGGTGGACAGCATTGTCGAATAACACCGAAATCCCTGGCCGTTGCGATGTGCTGGTCATCGGCGGCGGTCCCGCCGGCTCCAGCGTCGCGGCCTTGCTGGCCAAGCAGGGCTTCGAAGTGGTTTTGCTGGAAAAAGCCTTGCATCCGCGCCCGCAAGTCGGCGAAAGCCTGATTCCCCATGTCTGGAAATACGCCGACCAGACCGGCGTTTCGGCCTTGATGGAGCGGGAAGGCTTCGTCGCCAAGGCCGGCGGCATTACGGTCTGGAACGGCAAGATTCACCGCATCGCCTTCTCGGAATTCGGTTTCAGCCGGCCCGCCATGCATGTGGAGCGGGATGTATTCGACGAACTGCTGCTCAAGCACGCCGAAAGCCTGGGAGTGCGAGTGTTTCAGCAGGTAGCGGTCCGCGAGGCCGATTTAGGCTCGGATTGTCCCGGAGTGAAGTATATCGATAGGCGCGGCGGCGATGCGCTTGACGGCAGTATCGCCTGCCGCTTCGTGGTCGACGCCAGCGGCTCGGCTGCGGTGTTGGCCGGCCAGTTCCGCTCCAAACGCCTGGTGGATTCGCGGATGCGCTTTCTGTCCTTGTGGGGCTTTTTCAAGGGCTCGCGTTATGTCGGCGCCGATGGCCGCAGCCATCCGGCAACGGACGTCGGCACAGTCAGGCCGGTGACCTTCGTCACCTCCTTCGAGGACGGCTGGATCTGGCATATCGCCATGCGCAACTACACTAGCGTCGGGTTGGTCATCAACACCGATCGCGCCCGTATCATGGACAAGGCGGAGCGCGAACGTTTCTTCCTGGATACCTTAAAGACCGCGCCTTACCTGGATCGTCTGCTGGATAAGGCCGAGTATGTGGCGGACTCCTTCTGCCAAAGGCCGGATTATTCCTATTACTCCACCCAACTGTGCGGGGAAAATTTTTATTGCATAGGCGACGCGGCGTCCTTTGTCGATCCTATCTATTCCCACGGCGTGCTGAATGCCTTTTACAATGCATCGATCACGGCCTTGGCGATAGCCGAATCCCTAAAACACCCGAGTTACCGCGCCCGCCACGCCCAGCTTTGCGAGAACCGCATCCGGCAGTTTTACGGATTCTCGCGCTCTCTGGCCTTGGGCGAGTTCGGCGGCGATGGCGTGGACGCGGAGCTGGTGCGGCGCTTCATGCGCCAAGTGCCGCCGGTGGAGCTGGAACTGATGCTGGCTGCCTCGTTCATGTCCGAACGTTCGGATAATTTTCACAGGCTGGCGCGGGATGCCGGCCTTGGCCTTCATCCTACTCGTGCCAGAGCCCATTTTATGGAGGAGCTGGTGCTTTAATGGTAACAAGGGCTGGAAAGGGAGACAGAAGTCCAGCCTACGCTCCAATCCGTGCCGACTGTTCCTAGGTTCGCGCGCCCAGTCTGTATAAAAAGGCTTGAAAATCCGACCGAACGTTTATTTTGTAAAACGGTTGCTAGAAGCTCTGTCCTTAGCTTACTCTCTAGTGAAAGCTGGATTTACGTATCGGGGACATGCAGTATGTGGCAGTTATTCAATGATAGTTTCAACATGGCGGGGCTTATTCCACATGGCTTCTGTCTACAATGGAAGCCGTCATTGCTTTGGACGCTGGTCGTATCCGATTCAATCATCGCGGTTTCTTATTTTTCCATACCGTTTGGAATTTTTTATTTAGCGAAAAAAAGACCGGACATTCCCCACAGATGGTTATTCCTGCTGTTCGGCCTGTTTATCGTTGCCTGCGGCATTACCCACCTTCTCGATGTACTGACGATCTGGCGGCCCAATTATTGGGCGAATGCCGTGGCCAAATTCATAACTGCAGGCCTTTCTTTCGGGACCGCCATTATGATCTGGCGCATCATGCCGGTGGCCTTGCTTGCGCCTTCCACGCAACAACTCGAACAGGCAAAACTCGAACTCGAAAAAGCTAATGCCGAACTGGAAGACCGGGTTGCGGAGAGAACGCTGGAACTAGCGAACGCCAATGTCGAGCTGCAATTGGCCCTCAGCGAGAAAACCCGGCTTCATGAGGCCATCCATAGAGAAAAGGCCTTGTTGCGCGGCGTCATCGACAATATTCCGGATTTTATTTTTTTCAAAGATACCGAAAGCACCTACCTTGGCTGCAACAAGGCAGTCGAAGACTTTTTCGGCGCCGCCGAGAGCGACATCATCGGCAAGACCGATTTCGATTTCGTCGACGCCGAAACAGCCCGGATTTTTCGGCAAAAAGACCGGGAGACTTTGGACTCGAATAAGATAACCATCAATGAAGAATGGATTACTTATTCCGATGGCCGTGCCGTCTGCCTGGAAATGGCGAAAACGCCTTTCAGAAACGATAGAGACGTGACGCTGGGAACGATTGGTGTCGGCCGGGACATTACCGAACGTAAGCAGGCCGAGATCAAATTGCAACTTGCCGCCAGTGTTTTCACGCACGCCCGCGAAGGAATCATGATCACCGATGCCGCCGGCACCATTATCGAAGTGAACGACACCTTCACCTATATCAGCGGCTATAGCCGGGAAGAGGCCGTGGGCAGAAATCCGCAGATGCTTCAATCGGGGCGTCATGGCGAGGAGTTCTATGTCAGGATGTGGCAATCTCTGCTGGAAAAGTATCACTGGTATGGTGAAATCTGGAACCGCCGGAAAAATGGCGAAGTGTATGCCGAAATGCTCACCATCAGCGCCGTGCGTGATAGTAGCGGCAAAACCGTGAACTATGTGGGGCTGTTCACCGATATTACGCCGATGAAAGAACACCAGCAGCAACTTGAGCATATCGCCCATTACGATGCGCTGACCAATCTGCCTAATCGAGTCCTGCTGGCCGACCGCCTGCAACAAGCCATGAATCAGAGCCAACGCCGCAATCAGTCTCTGGCCGTGGTCTATCTCGACCTGGATGGATTCAAGGCCGTAAACGATAGCCATGGCCACGAGGTTGGCGATGAATTGCTCATCGCCGTTGCACAACAGATGAAGGATGCCTTGCGCGAGGGAGACACGCTGGCGCGTATCGGCGGCGATGAGTTTGTAGCGGTGCTGGTCGACCTGGAACAGCCGAATGGGTGTGAACTGGTACTGTCCCGCTTGTTGTGCGCGGCGGCGGAACCGGTGATGGTCAACGACCTGGCTCTCCAGGTTTCCGCCAGTATCGGCGTCACGCTCTACCCTTGGGACGGTGCGGATGCCGAGCAGTTAATACGTCACGCCGATCAAGCCATGTATATCGCTAAGCAGGCCGGCAAGAACCGTTATCATCTGTTCGATGTCGATCACGATATCGCCTTACAGACTCAGCGCGAGAGTCTGGAACATATTCAACGCGCCCTGGAGCAGCGCGAGTTCGTGCTGTACTACCATCCCAAAGTCAACATGAAGACCGGTGAGGTGATCGGGGCGGAAGCCCTGGTTCGTTGGCAACACCCCGAGCGGGGACTGTTGCCGCCGGCGGAATTTCTGCCTATTGTCGAAAACCATCCGCTCGGCATAGCGCTTGGGGAATGGGTGATCGACGCCGCGTTGGCCCAAATAAGCGCATGGCAGACCGAAGGTCTGGATATGCCGGTCAGCGTCAATGTGGGCGCGCGCCAGCTGCAGCAGCAAAATTTCGTATCGCGCCTGTCGGAATTACTCGGGAAACATCCCGATATTCAGCCCTGTCGTCTGGAGCTTGAAGTGTTGGAAACCAGTACCCTGGAAGACATAAGTTCGGTTTCCGTGAATATGCAGGAGTGCCGCGATATTGGCGTCCGCTTTGCGCTCGACGACTTCGGCACCGGCTACTCGTCTCTGACTTATCTCCGGCGCCTGCCCGTGGATACCCTGAAAATCGACCAGAGCTTCGTGCGCGACATGCTCGAAGATCCGGACGATATGGCCATCGTCAATGGCGTTATCAGCTTGGCCCTTGCCTTTCGTCGTCAGGTGATTGCCGAAGGGGTGGAGACAAGCGCCCATGGCATGCGACTGCTGTCGTTGGGTTGTGAGCTGGCGCAAGGCTACGGAATTGCCAGGCCGATGCCGGCCGCCGAGATGCCGTCTTGGGTGGTGAGTTGGCAAGCCAATAAAGCCTGGACGGCATGAAGCGGAAGTGCCGCTTTTGCCGATCCTTCGGGTTTGAACGGTCGAAATCGGCCGGAGCATGCCTGCCGATGTAGGTTTTGAGATTTTAATATTAAAGGGCAAACGTTCTTGGTTTATTCAAAGTCTAGTCCGGCTTTTTTCCAAGCCTTGGCGCCGCCTTCAAGATTGATTAAGTTAGCGTAACCCAATTCGTGAAGAGACCTTGCGGCGGCATTTCCCATCGGGCCGCCTTCGCAATACACATAAATGGCTGCATTTTTATCCTTCGGCAGTTTGTCCTGAAATTTCTCGATTTCGTTGTAAGGAATCACCGCATCGGTGCCTTTGATATGCCTTTGTTCGGGCGTATGCACATCGACCAGGAATATATCCTGATTTTGCATGGCCTGGTTTAATTCGGCCGCGGTTACGAATTTCAAATAGTCCGGTTCCTGAAACCTGCAGCCCGTGAGGAGCAAGATAAAAACGATGATGGAATGATGTTTTTTCATGGCGAATATTCCCGTAGTCGAATGTTTCGGTTTAGGCCGCATTGTATCGGCAATTGTTCCCGATATTGATCTGTCTGCTGCGTTTATGCCGTGGTCGATCCGGTTTTCGAGTTTAGTTTGTGAGATGGAAGCGCTGTGTGCAAGGTAACAGGGCGTAGCTTGGCGGCGGCGATGGCATCCAGCAGGGGCGGCAGCACTTCCAGGATGATGGGCGAGTTCGTAGCTGTCCGGGCGGCGTTGCCGTCGTGTAGCAACAGTATGTCGCCGGCTTTCAGGTCTTTCAACAGTTTCGCCAATACCGTTTGCGGATTGCTTTCCACGGTATCGAAACCGCGCCGGGTCCAACTGGCCAGTTGCAGGTCCAGGCGGCTGAGCACCGGATCCAGCAACGGGTTGCGCAATCCCGCCGGTGCGCGGAAGAAGACCGGGCGGCTGCCGGTGATGGCGGTCAGGGTTTCCTGGGCGGTTTGTAGTTCGGAATGCCAGCCGCCAACCGACAGCAGCGGAAAGTAGTATCGATGCCGCATGCTATGATTTTCTATCGAATGGCCGCGAGCGATGATTTCCCTGCACAAATCGGGGTGGCGTTGGGCCTTTTCGCCGATGCAAAAGAAAGTGGCTTTGGCGCCGTGGCGATCCAGCAGGTCGAGAACGGCGGGCGTGACGGCAGGGTCCGGGCCATCGTCTATGGTGATGGCAATCTCGCCACGGGCAGCGGCGGATTCGGGTAGCGCCGTCCAGTTAGGCCCCAGCAGTTTGCAGCGCGGCCAAAGTCCGGCAAAGGTCAGTAATAAATGGTCGGCGACGACGGCGGCAAGTATCCAGGGCCAGAGGTCGGGTCGGGCCAGCACTGCCAGCGGCGCGCCGAGCGTGAGCAAAATGGAGCCTAGACATAGCGGGCTAGGCCGCCAGTGGCGATAAGCGGATAAGGCGGTCATGGTTTTTGTGGAGAATGGTCTCGATAAGCGTCGCCGGTGCCGAGTAGGGCGGCGATCAGGTTCTTTTGCACTTCGGAAGTGCCGGAAAACAGCCGGCCGGCCAGCGCGTCCTGCACTAATTCAGCCATCGCACTACCCGGTTCCAGGCCGGCGGCGCCCATGATTTGCACCGCATCCAGGCTGGATTGCAAGAAGGCCTCGGCGGCGTAGAGCTTGGTTTGCGCCGAAGCCAGGGTCAATCTTTGCCCGGCATCGCATAGTCTGGCGCATTCGCCCAGCCATAGGTCGATGGTATCCAGCCGTAGTTTCATGTCGGCGATGCGATGGCCGATGGCCTGGTGGCGGCCCAGATGCACGCCGCCGGAGCGTCTTTCCCGGCTGTGGCGGACCACTTCCGCCAACTGCCATTCCATGATCCCGGCGATCCCGGCGAACACGAAGGCCCGCTCGTACTCCAGCGCCTTTTGGATCATCTGGGGGCCGGCGCCGATTTTCCCCAGCAGGCGATCGGCAGCGAGCCGGCAATCTTTCAGTATCAAGCTGCCGGTGGCGCTACCCCGGCAAGCATCCAAGGCGCCGTCATGGCTGAAGCGGCAACCGTCATCCTCGCGGGAGACCAGAAAAGCCGTGATTCGCCCGTCCAGCTTGGCGTAAACCACCAGCCAGTCGGCTAGCGGCACGTTGGTGATATAGCGTTTTTCGCCGTTCAACACGAAGCCGCCGCCGGCGGGTTCGGCCCGGCTGGTCATCGCCTGCACGTCGGAGCCGCAGGACGGCTCGGTAATTGCATGGCCGCCCAGCCAGCGGCCTGCCAGCAGCGGTGGCAAAAATATCTCCTTTTGCGCCTCGCTGCCGTACAACAGGATAGGGAAAACCGAGCCCCACAGATGGGCGTTGACCGCCAGCATCAGGCCGGGATCGCGGCTGGCTTCGCCGAGGCGGCGATGGGCGTTGACCAGCGCGGCAAAGCCGTCGCCGAGGCCGCCGAAAGGTTCGGGAAGGGCATGGCCGAACACCTCAAGCTCGGCGACGGCGCGGAAACGCGACAGGATTTGCGCTTCGTCCGGCGGGTCGGCATAAGGTGGCACATCTGAAAAATCGGGTTTTTTTTTCATGGTTGAGTGGTTGTGCGGGTGACGTAAGCTCACAAAAACCTAATGAGCCCCTCATATTTAATTAATAAATAATTGTTAATATTTTACCCAAGAAAGTTGAATATTAAAATATAGATAGTTCCATTTTATTCACCCCTAATCAATCGGATGTTTTTTTTAGATAGTTATTTTATGAGCAACAAAGATTATTTAATGTTTTGGTGTCTCATGAGTTTTTAATTTCATTAATGGCGATATTTTTTTAATTCCTGATTATATGTTTTAAGCATATAAGTATCCTATTGTCAGTTAAATAGGTAATTTTCATAAAAGCGGCTACATATATAGATTTATGTTTTGACGAGCTATTCTTTTGCAATAAAACGAAGAGGTAATCATGAGAAACCATATCGATAAAGTGGCAAAATATATTGCGTTTATTTTAATTTCATCGTTGCCATTTTCAATTGAAATTCTTACGGATTCTGAAAAAGAACAATTATTGGCTACGTCGCTAGCCAAAACCGAAAAAGATAGCGGAATCAAGCGCAAAGTCTCGGATGATACGGAGTAATGATGAATCTTTCCCACGCTCCGCGTGGGAACGCCGCCCCGGACGCTCCGGCGTCGCGCGACTACCATACGTCGATCTCGATCAATCCACCCTGTCCCGCATAGTTCGATGCACTGGAATATCGCCAATGCTCAGGCAAATTCACATAGCCTCGCTTCACCGGATTGGCATGAATATACTCCAGCTTTTCCCGCAACATGGCCTCGCTAAAGATCAGCTCCGCATGCACACCTTCCTGCCAGAACTGAAACTCCCGATCATGTTTGTGAGCGCATTTGGCAAACCGCAATCTCTTCAGTAAATGTTCGGCTTGTTTCACCCGCAGATGATCGATGATCCGCCGAGCGGTATAGGCTTTGAAACTGCTGACACATTTATCCAGCGCGGCACTCTGCGCGACGAAGTGCAGATGGTTTTCCAGAATCACGTATCCATAGAGTTTTAAACCGACCTGTTGCCGTTGAAATTGCCAACAGTCGAGCAGGATTTGCACGGTATCCGGCCGGGTAAATACCGGCAGCCATTCCACGACCGTACAGGTCATGAAATGAGTTTGCTTGGGTTCAGTAATAATGTAACGACTTCGGCCCATCGGATGTTGGTGGGTTCAGGACGCTGGAGCGTCTAGGGCTTCGTTCCCACGCGGAGCGTGGGAACGATATTATCTCGAACGCCGGGTCAGGCTGCGTGCACTCAAACCTTAATTGCATTGTCGAGTTTTCGGTGGACGAATGACAACAGAGCGAAAACATCAATGGCATCCTGTTCTGGCATTGCCCATATGACCTTGGGTGCGTGTGCAGTTGGGTTGCGGATTGCGCCGAACAGACCCACAAGTAGATTGGCAATTCCCTTTTGCTCGCTTGTCTCGGTTTCGGTCTGAAGCGAGTTAAAGGCAAGAATTGGTAACTTGGTAGAGAAGACCTGATTGACCAACTCTGCACCATCTGTGCTCAGACCGGACAACTGGCGGATACGTTCTGCGATGCCCTTGACTGCCTCCAGCACAGCATGGAAGTAGTTCTCCTCGAGTAACTCGGCTCGGCAGTACTTGAAAACCTCTGGATGAGTGCCGCGAGACTCCAGAAGGGTGCGCAACCGACTTGCCCGCGCGAGGGCGCCAGAAAAAGTCGTCTCCCGCGTCGTGTGTACAACTTTCCCATCGTCTCTGACGGCGTAGCCAGCAAAAGCGAGCGCGACGTTCAAACCGTCGCGCCGCCAATCAAATAGCTCTGGGGTTGAGATGTAGCGAGCCGGCGCCATTGCCCGATTGATAAACATGACAAGGTGGTTGCCAGCCTGATGCTTATTCTGAGCATGAACGAGAGCGTTAAACAGACGCCTCCATTTGGTGAAACCAGCATCCGGGTCGGCTAACCTCATGTCGGCAAGAATGTGGCCAATTTCGTCGCCCTTAAGTCCATTGGTGGTGTCAGCCAACACTTTGCATGCGGCTTCCAGTTGAGCGGTATCGAAGCAGGGAATGTGTGCCATGGATTGTTGAGCAGCTAACAAATGAGTATTAAGTTTCCGTATATCATCGCCGATAGCCATAAACCTAGCAATAAACACAGTTTGGTATCTCCGCCTGATCTTTAAGCTTCCAACAACACACTCAATTGGCTGTAATCCATCTTCCCATTAGCCAATCGCGGCAATTCTTCCAAAACCAGATAACGGCTCGGCTGCATGTAGGCCGGCAATTGCCGGCTCAGAGTCTTGCGAATCTCGGCGATAGTTGTTTGTGATTCCAACGAAACGGCTAAAGCCGGGCGTTGGCCGGCGGTGGGATCGTCTATGCCTATCACGGCGCAGCCTTTGATTCCTGCTATGGCATTGACAACAGCCTCGATCTCCGCCGGTTCGACCCGATAGCCGGAACACTTGAGCATGCGTCCCAGGCGGCCATGGAAGCGGTATTCGCCATTTTCCAGGCTGGCGCGGTCGCCGGTGGCGTACCAGTCGTTGGCGTTCAGAAAAGACTGCACACAACCGTCGCGCCAATAGCCGCTGGCCAATGTCGGGCCTCGCACCCAGAGTTCGCCGGTTTCTGCATCGATTTGCAGTTCGCAGCCGGCGGCGGGCTGGCCGATGTGGATGGTTTGCTCCGCGACCAGACGTTCGCGGGCTACCGGCCAATAGCAGCAGACATTGGTTTCTGTGGGGCCGAAGAAATTGTAAAGGTCGGTTGCCGGCAGGTTGGCGGCCAGGTCCATCAAGGCTGGGGTAGGAAACACCTCGCCGGCGAAGATTAAAAAGCGCAACGCATCCAGCGGCGTTTGCGCCAAGTTGCCTTTGTATGTCAGGAAAGCCAACAGCGAAGGCACGGTGTACCAGCCGCTGATGGCCTGTTCCTTAAGCCAGCCGCTCAAGCGGGCGGGGGCCATGGTCAAGCCGGCAGGGAGGAAATGCAGGCTGGCGCCGGCGCCCAAAACGGCGTAAAGGTCGAAGGTGGACAGGTCGAAAAAGAACGGGGCGCTGCTGGCGATGCGGTCGGCAGGGGTTAAGGCCAGTAAGTCGGCGGCCCAAGATGCGAACGCCGCGATGGCGCCATGGCTGAGCGCCACGCCGCGCGGCTGGCCGGTGGACCCGGAGGTATAAAGAATCGCGGCCAGCGAATCGGCTGGAATTTCGACGGGTTGCGGGATTGCTTCGCTACAGCCGGCGACGTCCAGCCAGAGGCTCCCATCCAGCCAAGCCGGCGCGGAGCCCAAGCCCAGTACCGCCCGAACTCTGGCGTCGGCGGCAATGAACGCCAGTCTCGGCGCAGGGTTTTTCAGGTCCAGCGGCACGTAGCAAGCCCCGGCCAACAGGACGCCGAACACTGCGATGGCGGCGTTTATGCCTCGATCGAGGTGAATGGCGACCGGTTGGCCGGGTTGGATGCCCTTGGTTTGCAAGGCGGCGGCGATGGTTTGCGCCTGTTGCAGCAATTGCCGGTAACTGACTCGCCGCTCTTGCTCCTGCATGGCCAGGGCGTCGGGTTGTTGTCGGCATTGTTTTAGAAAGGGCGCTAGCAACATGAATTAAGGATTATGCTAAAAACTATTATGGCACCCATGCTCTGCGTGGGAGGCCTGTCAGGGACGCTGGAGCGTCCCGAACCGCAGAGCGGTCGGCTCTGCGTTCCCACGCCGGAGCGTGGGAACGATATGCGCCGGCTATGGGTTGTCCAGCAATTCGGCGTCCATCCTGGCGATCACCGCATCCAGCCAGGTTTCGTCCACCGCCGGCGACAAATAGCTGTAGGACAGCGTGAGCCGGCCATCGATCTGGCCGGCCAGCAGCGCCAAGCCCGGCGGCAAAGTCATCCAGCACATCAGGGTCATGCCGGTGACGGGGACGCCGAGAAAACCTTTCTTTTCCCAGGCCATGTCGCCGATGTCGGAAAACCACAGCGAACTCAACTCGCCGCCGCTGTGCTGTTTGCGCAGAATCTTGGCGTAACGGGCCGGAGACAGCCACTGGCCCAGCCACATCAGCGGCAGGTAGGCCAGATCCAGCTCATCCCGCACCACTTGTTGGTGCTGGCTCAGCAAATGCTCGAACAAGACTTTTCTGTCGCGGACCTGGTGGCGGGTGGCGCGGGCGAACAGGCAGCCGATATGGTTGCCGAACACCGGCGTGGGGGCGTTCTGGCGGCGCAGGTTGAAGGCGTAGGGTATGCAATAGCCGTCTTTTGCGGCCGGCGGTCCCACCAGTTCCATGGCGCGCATGAAGCAACCCAGATAATACAGGGTGCGGCCGGTCAGGCCGGTATGCTGTTTCGCCAGGGCGGCGATGCGCTGCGACTCTTCCTTATCGAATTGCCGCACTTTCAGGCGCAGGGTTTGCGGGCCTTGTTCCACCTGGGTGGGCAGGCAGCTATCCAGGCTGTTGGATTCGGTGTTGTGGCGTTTGGCCTTGATGAACAACTGCAGCTTTTTCCAGAATCCCCATTGCGCCAGCTTGGCATCGATCAATGAGGGCGATTCCTTGAAGCTTTCCGGGCGCTCGGAGGATAGGAAGTCCAGCAGGATCTTGCCGCCACGCGCATCCAGTAGCGGATGCAGCCAGTTCAGCAGCAAGGTGCCGCCGCTGCCGCCGGCTATCCAGTGTACCGTCAGCGGCAGGGATTCCGGACGGTTGAAAATGTCCAATAGGATACGTTGCGATTCCGCCGCGGCATCCTCGCCCGGCCGGCATTGATGGCGCTCCAGCAGGATAGGTCGGCCGGTCGGCACCCAGGCGTAGCGCTTGCCGCGTTGCTCGATGTCGGCAGAAGCCTGCGGGAAGCGTTCCACCAGCAGATTCAGCCGCTGTTGCAGGGCTTGCAGATCGGGTTCCGCGGCCAACTGCAGCGCGAATCCGCAATAGCCACCGGGCATGCCGGCGTCGCGGATTTCCCGGTCGAGGACGAAGGTGAAATAGTCGGCGGGGTTGAAGGCTAGCGCGGCGGCGTCTTTCATCGGGCTTGGCCGCAGCGGCGTATCCAGTTTTCCAGTGCGTTCAAGCTGCCGACATTGTCCGGTTCGATTTCGGTGTCCGGCAGGGTGACGCCGAACTCCTTCTCGGCGAACATGATCAGCCGCATGATGCCCATGCTGTCGAGCCCCGCGTCCAACAGGTTATCGTCATCGCCGAACGATGCCGGGTCTTCATGGTAGATGAGTTCGGCAAAGATGAAATTCTTGAGTTTTTCCTTCATGGCATCGAATTGGATTGTAAGAGGGTGGCCAAATTATACACAGTCCTAAGCCTCTCTATCCGGCCTAGTCCAGTACGAAAGGGTGGATGGCAAATCCCCAGCGCGGGACTTTGCGGCAGTAGTTGCTGTAAAGCGTGCCAAAGCGGCTGCCGAGGCCGGGTTCCTCGTAAAAAACCACAAAGCCATGGAAAATCAGGGCAATCGAGCTGGCGTAAATCAAAAGACCCCAGTCTTGGAATAACAGGCTCTCCGCAAAAAGCAGGATGAGTACGCCCTGGTACATGGGGTTGCGGGTCCGGCGATAAAGTCCGCCGATGACCAGTTTCGTCGGTGGATCGATGGGGGCGGGCGTGCCCAGGCCCTCGATCGCGAAGTCCCAGGCGCAACGCAGGTAGATGGCCGTGCCGAGCAGGATACATGCGGCGGCGGGCAGCGCCAGAATCAGGTTTGCCGGTTGCAAGCCGCTATCCGAACCGGAAACCAGCAAGTAGGGAATGTAGAGTGTGACGGTGCCGGGAACCAGCACGGTGAAAAGCAAGATTTTGAAGATTAGGGAAGAGCGCACGTGTCGGTCTGTTGGGATTGGAGATAATGAATAGATTGGGTTCCGGGCAATTTTGGCATCCCCCACGCCTCAATCCAAGTGTTTTTGAACCTCTCAGGGAATTTGTGTAGAATCCGGGCTTTATTAAAGGAAGTTAACCAGCCATGTCAGATGACTTGATTAGCCAATTGAAAGCCATGCTTATCGAGGGTTTACGACTAGAAGACGTCGTGCCCGACGACCTTTCCGCCGATGCGGCCTTGTTCGGCGGCGGATTGGGCCTGGATTCCATCGATGCATTGGAAATAGGCGTGATGCTCGATCGCCAATACGGCATCAAAATCACTTCCGGCGACGAACGCAACAATCAGATTTTTCTATCCCTACGCTCGCTGGCAGAATTCGTCGCCGCCAATCGCACCCGCTAAACATGGGTAACCTCATTAAGGCGATAGCCATCGCCTTTCTGCTCATAGCCTATCCCTTCCTCAGCACTTATCTGGCCGGTAAAGGCTTTGCCAGCCTGGAGCTGTTGGTGTTTGCCGCGCTCACGCTATGGCGGGGAATCAATGCGCGGAGCATGGTCTTGCGTCTCGGTAGTTTCTTATTAGCCGCCGTGTTGCTGGCGGGCGCCTATTTTGCCAATGCCTACTTCATTTGGCTGGTTCCCTCGTTTGCCTATTTGTGGCTGACCGCCTTGTTCGGGCACACGCTATGGTCGCCGCCTTCGTTTTGCGAACGCCTGGTGCGCTTGCAATTCCCCGATTTTGAGCCGGGCATCGCCGAATATTGCCGCGAATTGACCTGGGTTTGGACGCTATTTTTCGCAGTCAATGTGGTCGTTTGCGCCGTGCTTCCGGTTCTCGCCGGACAACAGGCCTGGGCTCTCTATACCGGGGTGCTGGCTTATGGGTTGATGGGGTTGCTGGGAACGGGCGAATGGTTCTACCGGCACCGGCGCTTTCCCGACCTGGAGATTCCGCCGGCGATGGAGACCTTCAAGTGCATCGCGCTGAACGGGCATAAACTATTCAAGGGGGATGCATGAAGCGAGGTTTGTGCTGGCTTCTGGCGTTATGGCCTTTATTGGGAATTGCCGACGAAGCGGTGCTGACGGAATTGTTGGCGCGCATCCGCCAAAATGGCCAGGCGCAGTTTCGTTATGAGGAAACCCGCACGCTGGAGTTGGCCGCTTCTCCATGGCACGGCGAGGGCTACATGCTATCGGCGGCGGACGGCAGCCTGGTCAAGCTGCAACTGCAACCCTCGCGGGTGATCATGGCCATCGCCGAACAGCGCATGTATTACTGGGATTCCGCGCAAAACCAACGCCACAGCGCGCCATTAGGCTCCGCCGGACCGGCCGCCGAGCAGATCACGGTATTCCGTTCCATCCTGCAGGGGCGCAGCGAGGAATTACAGGCAACCTATGATTTTGCCGCCGAAAAGCAAGGCAAACAATGGATCTTGCGGCTGACGCCCAAACCGGACCTCAACGATCAGGATGCGCCGGCTATCGAAATCTCGGGCGACGAAGAGGACAAACAGCGGCGCATCTTGATTCGTCAAGCGGACGGCGAATCCACCGAGTACCGAATGGTGAAAACGGCGGAAGCCCTGCAACAGGAATATTCCATCCAGCGTTTGCTGCTGGAAGCCATGGGAGAATAAGGGGTGTCTTTCGTCTGGAGAAAGCGCTGGTTCATGCTGCTGTTTCCGCTGTTATTGGCGGTCACTTTTTGGCAGATTCGGGTCGAGACCGACCTGAACGCCTTTTTTACCGCCACCGACGACGAGGATTCCAGGCTGCTGTCCGGCTTGTTGAAATCGGGTGAGCTGTCGCGGCGCTATCTGTTGGTCGTCGAAAAGGCGGAGCAGCCGAGCTCGGCCGGCGAGACAAGCCCGTCTGCAAGCCCGGTTTCTCTGGCCGTGTTCAGCGCCCGCCTGGTGCGGCAACTCGCCAAGCTGGACGACGTGGAACAGGCATGGTCGGCCGACGAACCGCCCCGCGACTGGGTCGATGCCGTGGCTTCTTATGCGCCTTACCACGCCCGCATATTCAGCCTGAATCCCGAACAGGACGGGCGCGAACTGTTCGACCCCGCCAAGTTGGAGGCTAGGGCCGAGGCGCTCAAACAGGCTTTGCTCTCGCCCCAGGGCGGCTTCGTCAAAGCCATTGCCAAGCAGGATCCTTTGCTGTTGTCCCTGAACGGCTTCAAGGATTTGCAGGGCCAATTCCAGCAGCAATCCAAGCTCGGTAACGGCGGTGCCTTGATCCTGCAAAGCCGGCCGGCTGCGTTGGATTCCGAGGCCCATACCCGTTTGCAAGCGGCGATTCGTGTCAGCTTCGACAGCTTGAACGCGGAAAGCGGCGGCTCCTTCCGGCTCTCCATGGCCGGGGTGCCGGTGTTCAGCGTGGCCGCCCAAAGCGAGATCAGCCAGGACGTGACGCTGGTTTCGGTGGTGTCCAGCGTGGCGGTGGCCTTGGTGTTTATCTTCTTGTTTCATTCCTTTTCCGCGCTGCACTGGGTGATGATGGTGCAGGGCGCTTCCTTCGTGATCGGCACCTTGGCGACCGCCTTGGCCTTTGAGCATGTCCACAGTTTGACGCTGGCCTTGGGCGCCAGCTTGATCGGGATTTCTTCCGATTATCCGATTCATGTGATGGTGCATTGCGCCAAACACCGCAATACGCCGCTATCGGCGGTTCGGTTGCTGTGGCCTAGTCTGTTAATGGGCGGCTTAACCACCGTGATCGGCTACGGCGCCTTGGGATTCACAGGCTTTCCGGGCTTCGAGCAAATTGCCGTGTTCGCCTTGGCCAGTATTGCCGGGTCCCTAGGCCTGACCCGCTGGGTGTTGCCGGCCTTGCTGGCCCATTCCTCGCTGCACTCCGCGCATTTGCCCGGCATCGCCGCCTGGGTGGATTTTTGCGGGCGCCACAGAAAAATGTTGCTGGGCTTGTTCGCCGTTAGCGTGGTATTGGCCGGGCTCTGTCTACCGCAAATCCGCTGGATGGACGACATGCAGAAGCTGGCGGTGGACATGGATTTGTTGAAGAAGCAGGACGCGGCGGTGCGTTCGCATTTCTCCAGCATAGAACCGGGCCGCTTCGTGTTGATTCAGGCCGACGACATGGAAACCGCGCTGCGGCGTTCCGAGGCCGCCGAGCGGCGCCTGAAGGCGCTGAAGCAGGCCGGTGTCGTCAGCGAATACCACGGTTTGTTTCCCTGGCTGGTATCCGAAAAACTGCAGGCGGAAAACGCCGGAGTTTATGATCAGGCCTTGACGCCGGAATTTCAGAATGCCTGGCGAGAGGGCTTGACGAAGGCCGATTTGTCGCTGGACAAGCTCGGTAGGCTGTTGCCTGCGGCGGCCGAACCGTTACGTTCTGCTGCGGTACTGGATTCGCCGGTACGGCATATCCTATCCGGACAGATGATGACCGGGCAAAATAGCGTAATCTTGTCGCTGTGGTTGGGCGAGCACGATCCCGACAAGCTGGCCGAAGGCCTGGCCGGATTGGAAGGTACCCGCTACTTTAGCCAAAAGGATCAACTGGATCACTTGGCCGGCAAATACCGGGACCGATCGTTAGTGATGCTGGGCATCGGCATCGCCGTGATGGCGTTGTTCATCTGGCTACAGCAACGCGATATGCGCAAGGTATTATTGACTCTGCTGCCCTCCGTCGCCTCGGTGTTATTCATATTCGCCACCTGGGCGCTGATGGGAGAAGAGGTGAGTTTCCTGCATGTGATCGGCCTGTTGTTGTCGGTGTCGCTGTGCGTGGATTACGGCATATTCTTTATCGACAATCGCGGAAAGGATGCCGATGTTACTTACCACGCCATTGCCTCGTCCACCCTGACCACCCTGGCGTCTTTCGGTGCCTTGGGTCTAGGCAAGACGCCGACTTTGCCGATTCTGGCGCTCTCGGTAAGCCTGGGGGTGACCTTGGGCTTCCTGCTCTGTCCTTTACTGATCCAAAAGCCAACTAATCAATGACGATGCCGCCGATATCGCCAGTCGCCGTCACGGCCTACCAGTGCGTCAGCGCTGCCGGCGACGATGTGGAAACTTTGTATGCTAGTTTGACCGCCAACCGTACCTGTTTGAAACCGTTACAACTGTTCGATATTCCCTTCGAAACCGTGGTGGGCGAGGTGACTTCGCCTTTGCCGGAAATTCGTCCCAGCCTGAAAGCCTATGACTGCCGCAATGCCAGGCTGGCGCTTAAAGCCCTGTGCCAGGGCGGTTTTCGCGCCGACGTGGAGCGGGCATTGGCAATGCATGGCAAGGGACGAGTAGGCGTGATATTGGGCACCAGCACTTCGGGCATTTACGATTCCGAAAACGCTTATGCCCGCTTGCTGCAAGACGGCGTCATGCCCGGCGATTTTCATTTCCTGCAAATCCAGACCGCCCAGGCCACTGCCGAATTTTTGCAGCGGGAGTTGGGTTTGCAAGGGCCTTGCTACGGCATATCCACAGCCTGTTCTTCCAGCGCCAAGGCCTTGGCGGCGGCGCAACGCTTGATCGCGACAGGCTGTTGCGACGCGGTGTTGGTGGCCGGCGTGGACAGCTTGTGCCGCTTGACGCTACGCGGTTTCAACAGTTTGCAATTAATTTCGCCGCAAGCCTGCCGGCCCATGGATGCCGAGCGCCAAGGCATCAACATCGGCGAGGGGGCGGCCTTGCTGCTGCTGGAAAGGCCAAGCGCCGAAAACGCCGGCCGGCCACGACTGCTGGCAGTGGGGGAGTCCTCCGATGCTCATCACATGAGCGCGCCTCATCCCGACGGGGTCGGTGCGGCAACCGCCATGGCGCAAGCCTTGCAACTGGGGGGCCGCGATGTGGGTCAGGTCGATTACATCAACCTGCACGCCACCGCCAGCACGCTTAACGACTTGTCCGAAGCCAGAGCCGTGGTCAGCTTGTTCCCGAATCCGCCGCCATGCAGCGGCGTGAAGGGTTTGCTTGGCCACACCCTGGGAGCGGCCGGCGCGGTGGAGACCATAGTCAGTTTGCTGGCTTTGGAGCGGGGGTTTCTGCCCGGCACCTGCGGGCTGATGCGGCCGGAGCCGGAATGCCTGTTCCCGGTCGTTGGTGCGCCGAATATGGAACTGAGCCCCCGATTGATATTGAGCAATGCCTTTGGTTTTGGCGGCAACAACGCCAGTGTTTTGCTGGAGGCGGCGTGATGGAGTGCATGAGTCTGCTCGGTTTCGGCGCCTGTGCGCCGGATGCTGAATTTCGGGCCAGTCTGCCGTTTCCGGCTTTTGATATTAATCGCGAGACGATTCCGCCCTTGTTGCGCCGCCGTAGCAGTCAGGCGATGCAGCTGGCGTTTAGCTCGGCAGCGGCGGCCTGCGAGCAGGCTCGCCGCTCGCCCGCGACGCTGCCTTCGGTGTTCGCCAGCGTGGCCGGGGAAATTCAGACCACCGACCTGCTTTGCAGCGAATTGGTCAAGCCGGAAGGGGTGATTTCCCCCAGCGCTTTTCACAATTCCGTCCAAAATACCGCGGCCGGTTATTGGAGTATTGCCCAGCAGTGCACCCAGCCTGCCAGTGCTTTGGCGGCGGGGGTCGACACCTTCGCCATGGCCTTGCTGGAGGTCTGGTGCCAGTTGTCTTGCCAGGGCGGCGAACTACTGCTGGTTTGCTACGATGAAATCTGGCCGGCATATCTGGCTCCCGGCAGGGGCCGGCCGGCTTTCGCCTGCGCCTTGGTGCTGGCGGCAGGCGCTGCGGAGGGCAGCATCGTTCAAATCGGCAGGCCGCAGCCCGGCGACGCTGCTTTTCCGCCTGTCTGGGCGCCGCTAGCGGACAGTATGCCGATTTTGGCCGCCATTCCCTTGCTGAGCTCGGTTTCAACCGGGGAGTGGCCGCAGGTCGTAGCGGTATCGCCGCTTGCTCCCGGCTGGCAGGTGGATGTAGTCAGTGGTAAGTAGGAATTTGTGAGTAATTTTCGACAAAAAGGGGCGATGCTGGAAAACTGCGGCAAGTGAACTACTATTGACCGTTACCAAAACTAACCTCAAGGTATACCCGTGAAACACTATAAAATTTTGGCATTCTTCGCAGCCCTGACATTGGGCGCCGGTTGCGCATCCACCAATAAAGCCCCTGCCCAATCGGCGGCTCCGGCAGCCCAGCCGAGTGCTGCGCCGGAATCGCGTATCGACGGCAATTTTCCGGCCAATAGCCCTTTCGCGAAACTCAAGCTGGGCATGACGCAAGGCCAGGTTCATGAGATCCTCGGCCAGCCGACCGACACTAAATCCTACCAAACCGGCAAAGCCTGGATACCTTTCTACTTCGGCCCGGACGTGATGCGCACCGATGAGTTTTACAAGGGTGTGGGCGTTATCACCTACACCGGCGCCGGCATCGGCGGCGTGCATTGGACGGTGTTCCGCGCCATTTATAATGCGGCCGAAGACGGTTATCCGAACGATTAATGCTTAAACACTTTAGATGATGTCCCACAACAAGCTAAACGGTTTCGACTACGACGTCGTGGTCGTCGGAGGCGGCCCGGCCGGCTCCACGGCGGCAACGCTGCTGGCGCAGTATGGCCATAAGATTTTGCTGTTGGAGAGCGGCAGGCATCCGCGTTTCCACATCGGGGAATCCATGTTGCCTTTCAGCGAGTCGGTGGTGCAACGCTTGGGGATAGATTGGAGCGTGGGCAACCAGGCTAAGAACGGAGCGGTCTTCATCGACGAAGCCACCGGTCAGCGCATGTGCTTCCCGTTGAGCGTCTATCGCAAGACTTACCAGATCGAACGCGGCCCTTTCGATCAGCTGCTGTTTGAAAACGCCGCCAAACACGGCGCCGAAACCCATCAGGAAGAAAAGGTGCTGGATGTCGACTGCCAACCTGAGGGGGTGAACATCGTTTCCGACCAGGGCCGATACCGCTGCCGCTATCTGGTGGATGCCAGCGGGCGTAGCGCGTTGATGGGCAGGAAGGGCAAGAGCATCGAGCGTATCGAAAATCTGGGCAAGTTTGCGGTATATACCCACTTCGAGAATATTCAACCCGGCGAAGAGGCCGACGAATTGTTCCGCTCCGGCAACATCTACGTGCCGGTCGTGGACATCGGCTGGATTTGGATCATTCCCTTGTCCGGACGGCGCTTGAGCGTGGGTTTGGTGGTGCAGAAGGAGCGGCCCAGAGACTGCGAGGTAGATGAGTTATTACACCGGTATTTGGCGGCGTCGCCTATCTTGACGCGCATGCTTGAAGGCGCCGCGCAATACGCGCCGGTTCGGGTCGAGGCGGATTTCAGTTACACCAACCAACGCCGCTACGGCTCCCGCTATGCTTGCTGTGGAGATGCCGCGGGCTTCCTGGATCCGGTGTTTTCCTCCGGGGTGTTCCTGGCCTTCACCAGTGCCGCCCGCATCGCCGATCGGCTCCATCAGGGGCTTGTGGAAAGCCGCGAAGCCGATCCCGAGCTTCATGCCGAGGATGACGAGGATTACCTGCTGGGTTTCAATACCATGCGCTTATTTGTGGAACGCTTCTACCGCTCCAATATCGTCCACAACCTGTTTTTCGAGGCCGACAGGCAGCCTGATTTGAAGGCGCAGATCGCGCAGCTGTTGGCCGGCGATTTGTGGGTAGACAACAACGCCCTGCAGCAAAGCCTGCTGGCCGGTCGGCAAATGGCAAGCTAAAGCCCTCGCAGAGGCCGTGCCATGCCACTGTTACGTATGTTGACGATGGGGCTAAATCTGGTCGTCAGTGCCGGTGTTTGATTCCATGCCAGCCTCAAGCCTGATTTTAGACACTGGCCGGAAAATCGGTGGGGACTCGGTTCTGCCTGACGGAATGCCGGCAATGCATGGGCTATAAAATGAGCGGGTTTACCCAAAATATGAAAGGCTATAATGAAATCGATATGTGGATTTGGCAGAGTAAGTAAGCGCAGCATGGCAAGGAAAGCAAAGGTTCAAGGGAGGGCGCTGAATGCATGCGGAGTATCAACTTAGCCTGGTGGCCATTTCCGTCGGCATCGCCATTTTTAGCTGCAGCGTCGCCTTGTTTCTTATCAATGGCATCGATAAGCCGTCAAAAACCACTAAACAATTCCATATCGTTTCCGCAGCGGTCATTTTTGCCTCCGGCACCTGGGCGATGCATTTTATCGGTATGTTGGCCGTTAAGCTGCCGATGCCGCTGGCATACGATCCGCTTATCACCATCGCTTCTTTTTTGTTTGCGGTTGCCGGCGCCGTGCCGGCGATGTTCATCTTCAACAATAAACCGCATACCTGGGTACATCGCCTGGAGGCAGCGGCCTGTTTAACCCTCGCTATTTGCGCGATGCATTATGTCGGCATGGCCGGCATGAAGGCTCATCCGGTCACCGTTTATCGGTCGTTTTGGTTCGGTATTTCCATCGTGGCGGCATTTATCGCTTCCTACGGAATACTCTGGACCACCGAGTATTGGCAAAAAACCAAAGACAAGTATCACGGCTTGTTCCTCGGCAGCGGTACGTTGCTGGGAATTGCCGTCAGCAGCGTGCATTACACGGCGATGGCCGCGACCCATTTCGATATGGCCAGCGTTTCCCAGGTGGCGGTGCCCGGATTGGATCGGGACAAGTTGGCTTATCTGGTCGGCAGCTTAACGGTGCTGATCATGTTAATCGTGGTGTTTAGCTCCCTCCAGCAAAGCCGGATCGAGCTGTGGAAAACGCTGCTGATTGTGGGTTTATCCGAACTGACCATCATGTTGATGATGCCGGTTATCCTGCCGGAAAACGCTTCGGTTTTGCTGGAATCCGCTCTCGATGTGCTGTTTTTGATGCTGTTCGTCTCGCCGGTTGCCTGGCGCTTGAAGCAGGCGGCGGACGGTCTTTATCGGAATCAGCAGGAAGCCGAGAAAAATCTGCATTCGCAAAATGCCATCAACCAGCTGTTATCGCTGCCGCTGCATCAGCTCGACATGGAAGAGCTGTTGAATCGGGCCTTAAGCATTGTGTTCAGTATCGCCTGGCTGAAAGTGGTGCCGAAAGGCGCGATTTTTCTGAATAATCCCAACGATAAAGTATTGCGCATGGCGGCCCAACATAACCTGTCGCCGGAAATTCGTCAAAGCTGCGCGGAAGTGGACCATGGCCGCTGCTTATGCGGCGCCGCTGCCGCGATGCTGGAAATACAGCATCACAGCCATGTCGATGCGGCTCATGTCGTTAAGTACGACAATATGAAGGATCACGGCCATTACATCGTGCCGCTGATTTCGGAGCAGCAACTAAACGGCGTTTTATGTCTTTACCTTAAAGCAGGCCACCAGTTCGATGCCGCCGAAGCCGATATTTTAAAAGTGCTGGGTGCTACCTTATCGGAGCTGATCCGATCCAAGCAAACCCTGGTCGAATTGGGTCTTGCCAACACCGTATTCAAACACAGTCTGACCTGCCTGATGGTGGCGGATGCCGGTAACCGAATACTCAATATCAATCCGGCTTTTACCGCCGTGACCGGCTATTCGATAGACGAGATTAAAGGTAAGCAGCCCTCGATATTAACTTCCGGCCAGCACGATGCCGCTTTTTATGCTGATATGTGGCAACAGCTCAATGAGAAAGGCACTTGGCAGGGCGAGATATGGGATAAAAAGAAAAACGGCGAAATTTTCCTGGAGTGGTTGAGCATCACCGTGGTGCGCGATCACAAAGGCCAGGTGCAAAACTACATCGCCGCCTTTGCCGACATCACCCACCAGAAAGAGGCCGAGAAGCGCATCCGGCAGTTGGCTTATTACGATAATCTGACCGGGCTTGCCAATCGCACCTTGTTCTACGACCGGCTGGAGCAGGCCATTATTCAGGCCAAGCGCAATCGAACCAAGCTGGCGTTGCTGTTTATCGATCTGGATAGATTCAAGGAAGTTAACGATACGCTGGGACACGATGCCGGCGACGAATTGCTGAAAACCGTTGCCACCCGGATACGAGGCTGTTTACGGGAAAGCGATGTGCTGGCCCGGTTGGGCGGGGATGAATTCGTGGTGCTGCTTAGAGAGCTTGACGGCACTTCGCACGGTCATGCCGTCGAAAGCTGCAAAAAAGTTGCCGACAATATCCTGCGGCGGCTCGGCGAAGGCCACCATTACCAGCGTTACACTTTTTATGGCGGCGGCAGCATAGGTATCGTCATTTATCCGGATAATGCCGAAGTGGTCAGCGACCTGATCCAGCGCGCCGACACCGCGATGTACGAAGCCAAAAATGCCGGCCGAAACACCTACCGTTTCTTTTCCAGCGAACTGGCCATGGCCCTGGAAAGCAAGCTGAGCATGAATCATGCCTTGCGGCACGCGTTGGAAAATCACGAACTATCCCTGATGTATCAACCCTTGGTGAACATGGGCGACCGTTCCATCATCGGCGCCGAAGTGTTGTTACGTTGGCACAATGCCGAATTGGGCGAGGTTTCGCCGGCTCGTTTTATTCCGCTGGCGGAGGAAAGCGGGGTGATCGTCAGTATCGGCGAATGGGTAATCGAGCAAGCTTGCCGGCAGTTGCAACTTTGGCAGGCCCAGGACAAGGTGAAACTGCAGTATTTGGCGGTCAACGTTTCCATTCATCAGCTGATACACCCCAGCTTTGCAGACCGCGTGCTCGCCTTGTGCCGGCAATTCGACGTGCCTCCGCAACATCTGGAACTGGAAATTACCGAGGGCGGCCTGGCGCAATATCCTGATTCGATTGCCGACATCTTGAATCAGCTGCGGCTGGCCGGTTTCAGGTTGGCGATCGACGATTTCGGCACCGATTATTCCTCGCTGGGCCGGCTCAAATCCTTCAATGTCGACCTGCTGAAAATCGACCGCTCCTTTGTCAACGACATGACCAGCGATCCCGACGATGCCGCCATCGTCAAAGCCATCATCGATCTGGCCGATGCCTTGGGCTTGACCACGCTGGCCGAAGGCGTGGAAACCGTGGCTCAGTTCGAACTGCTCAAGCAATACGGCTGTCTGCGTGGGCAGGGTTATCTGTTCGGCAAGCCGATGCGGGTCGAGATTTTTGAAGACTTGTTCGATAAAAAAACAAACGGCTGATTGGCAAAAGAGTTGAGGATTCGATAAATCAACGCTTAAAAAAGCCGTTGGCCCATACAGTGGCCGGTTTGTGCCGAAGCCCTTCGGCTTTTGAGACAGGTTTGTCGGAAGCATGATCTAACCGCATTTTGGACGCAGCAACGGCGCTTTTAAGGGGTGTTGTTTTCCATGCTAGGATGCTCCGAAACTGCTGGCAACCAACCATCGATTCAGCCATCAACCCAAGGCAGACTTATCATGAGCGCCCAGACCCCGAATTCGCCCCCGTTGCCTGACGACGACTTGACGGTCGTTCAACCGGAGACACCGGGCGGTGCGGCAACAGAGCCCAATCCGCACGACTCGAAATTTCCCGGCCACCTGACGATTTTGGATATGATCGATCAAGGCGGCGTCGGCCGGGTTCATCTGGCTTATGACGAAACCATAGGCCGGCGCGTGGCGGTCAAGGAGTTGCTGGACGAATACGCGTCAGCCAATCCCGCCAATGCCGAAGTCGCCAACACCTTCATCCACGAAGCCAAGATCACCGGCAAGCTCGAGCATCCGGGGGTGATCCCGGTCTATGAACTCGGCAAGCGCAACGACGGCCAACCTTACTATGTGATGCGCTACGTCAAGGGCGAAACCCTGGAACGCTCGCTGAAAAAGTGCGTACAAACCGACTCCGAAACCGCGTTTGCCCAGAGGCTGAAGTTGCTGGACATTGTGATAGCCGTTTGCGACACCGTGGCTTACGCCCATTCCAAAGGCGTCATTCACCGCGACCTGAAACCCGGCAATATCATCAGCGGCAATTTCGGTGAAACCATTGTGCTGGATTGGGGATTGGCGCAGGTCATCGACGACGGCGATAACACCTATTTTTACCGGGAAGTCCTGACCCATCAGCGCCATACTTTTAGCGATCATAGTTCATCGGAAGTCATGGGTACCCCAGGTTATATGGCACCGGAACAATTCAACGGTTTTGCCAGCAAAGCCAGCGATGTCTACAGTCTGGGCGTGATTCTGTACCGTATTCTGACCGGCACTCTGCCCTATCATGGTGGATTGGCCGACATAGAAAAGCAAATTCAATCGCCAAGTGCTTCGCCGTCTGCGAAGCAGGCCAACCCGTCCGCACCGCCCGAGCTGATCGCCATCTGCGAAAAAGCCATGCACAAACAACCGGAGCAACGCTTCGCCCATGCCGGTGAGCTGGCCGCCGAATTAAAAGCCTTCCGCGAAGGCCGGATGGTCAATATCTATGCCTATTCCAAACAAGAGTTGTTGCGGCGGTTTCTGATCCAGAATAAGGCCATGGTGGTGATGGTCGGCTTGTTGATGATAGCCATCATAGCCGGTGCCGGTTTTTCGGTTCATTATGCCAAGCAGATGGAACGGGCCAAAACCGAAGCCGAAGAATCCTTGGTGGTGCTGACGGCCTTTGGCGAGCGCTCGCAACAGCAGGCGCGGGCGATAGCCCAAGCCATCGCCGCCCGCACCGGCGACCTGTTCTCGGACTTGAAACGAGTCGCCAGTCAGATCGACGTTGCCAACCCGCAAACAAACGAGCCATTGCTCGGCCAGTTGCGCAGCCAGTATCCCCATTTCGAATCGTTCGAGCTGCGCAATGCCGCCGAAATCTCCACGGTTTTTAGTAAAGACGGCGATGATAACCTCCAACAAATCTTGCGGCCGATTGCCAAAATCGAAGGCCAGCGTCTGACCTTGATTTACCGGGTGCCGGTGGCCAAGGATGGGCAGGTGAGCCATTACCTGGAAGCGCGCTTTTATCCGGAAAAAGTATTGCCGGATTTTCTGCCGTTGAATACCTCATCCGACACGCATCGCAGAAACATCTGGATCATGCGCAACGACGGCTTGATCTTGTTCGACGAGTCGCCCCAGTACATAGCCACCAATTTGTTCATCGATCAAATCAACTACCGCTCGCCGTCGTTACAGGCCTTCGGGCGCCTGATGCTGTTGGATGAAGACAGCATCGGTTATTATTCCGTCAGCGATGGCGGCAACGAAGTCTTCAAGATTGCCGCCTGGGATTCGATTCCCTTCGGGCCCAATCACAGTTGGAAGGTGATTGTCAGCTACGCCTACATGCAAAAAAAACTGGCGCCATCGTCATCGTTTTTGGGGCTGGAGTTCGGCCGATGATCCGGCGGAGGCTATATCGGTCTTACCCTTCGTTTGATGCGATCGGGTGATAATGACTCAATACCCGTTCCGCCAGCCGTGAAAACGGCATGCTTTGTATCCACACCGAGCCGGTGCCTTTCAAGGTCGCCAGAAACAGGCCTTCGCCGCCGAACAGCATGCTTTTCAGGCCGCCGCTCATGGCGATGCTGTAATCGATATCGCCGCAAAACGCCACCAGGCAGCCGGTATCCAGGCGCAGGGTTTCGTTGCGCAGCTCCTTGCGGATCACCGTGCCGCCGGCGTGGATAAAGGCCATGCCGTCGCCGCGCAGGCGCTGCAGGATAAAACCTTCGCCGCCGAACAAGCCGCTACCCAGGCGTTTGTTGAAGGCAATGTCCACCTGGGTGCCGAAGGCGGCGGCCAGAAAGGCGGTGCGCTGGCAAATCGCTTCCTCGCCCAGTTCGGCCAGATTCAACGCTATCACCGAGCCCGGAAAAGGCGCGGAAAATGCCACTCGGCGTTTTTGCTTGCCTTCGTTGGTGAAGTGGGTCAAAAACACCGATTCGCCGGTCAGCATGCGCTTGCCGATGCCGAACAGCTTGTCCATCACCCCGCCCGAGCCGTCGCCCATCTTGGCTTCGAAGTCTATGTCCTGCTCGAGATAAGTCATCGCCCCGGCTTCGGCGATCACGGTTTCGTTGGGATCCAGCTCGATTTCGACCATTTGAATGTCGTGGCCGATGATTTGATAGTCGACTTGATGGCAGCGCATGATGTTTCTCCCGGTTAAGCTAACAGATTGATCAAAACTTGCTCGTAGACTCGGCTCAAGGTTTCCAGTTCGTCCAGGCCGATATGTTCGTTGACCTTATGAATGCTGGCGTTGATCGGCCCCAGCTCGATGACCTGCGCGCCGGTGGGAGCGACGAAGCGGCCGTCGGAGGTGCCGCCGCCGGTGTCGTCCAGCGTCTCGAAACCGCACACGCTTTTGATTGCCGCATGGGTAGCCGCTATCAATTCGCCTTGCGAAGTCAAAAACGGATTGCCGGACAAGCGCCATTCAATATCGTATTTGAAGCCGTGTTTGTCGAGGATGGCGTGGGTGCGGGACTTGATGGTTGCCTCGTCCAGCTCGGTGCAGAAGCGCAGGTTGAACTGCACTTCGACCTGGCCGGGGATGATGTTTTCTGCGCCGGTGCCGCCGTTGATATTCGATACTTGCAGGCGGGTCGGCGGGAAAAAGGCATTGCCGTGGTCCCAGACTTCCTCGGTCAGTTCCTTCAAGGCCGGCGCCAAGCTATGAATCGGGTTCTCAGCCAGTTCCGGATAGGCGACGTGGCCTTGGATGCCGTGCACCGTCAGCTTGGCATTCAGCGAGCCGCGCCTGCCGACGCGCACCACGTCGCCAATTTTTTTATCGCTGGAGGGTTCGCCGACCAGGCACCAGTCGATTTTCTCTTGACGCTGTTCCAGCACTTCCACGACTTTCACCACGCCGTTGGTGGCTATGCCTTCTTCGTCGCTGGTCATCATCACCGCGATCGAGCCCTTGTGTTCCGGATATTGTGCGACGAAGCGCTCGACGGCGGTAACGAAAGCGGCGATACCGCCTTTCATATCGGCCGCGCCGCGCCCATACAGCTTGCCGTCACGGATGGTCGGCTCGAATGGCGGCGAGTGCCAGGCCGCCAACGGCCCGGTCGGCACCACGTCGGTATGGCCGAGAAACACGAACAGTGGCGTTTGTCGGCCACGGCGCAGCCAGAGGTTTTGGGTGTCGGCAAAGTCCAGGCGCTCGTCGTTAAAACCGAGCTTGCCTAACCGTTGCGCCAATAAATCCTGGCAGCCGGCGTCGTTGGGGGTCACCGATTCGCGGCGAATCAGGTCTTCTAGGAGTGCGAGGGTAGGGCTCATTATTCGGATGGATAAAGATCGGGGCTGAAGCCGACGATCAATTGCTCTCCGTTATCGAGTATCGGGCGCTTGATCAAGGTCGGCACAGCCAGCATCAGTTGTAAGGCCTTGTCAGGGGTTATATCGCGTTTTTGCTCGTCGCCGAGCTGCCGCCAGCTGGTACTGCGCTGGTTGAGTATGGCATCCACGCCCAGCGCATCGATAAAACCTTGCAGCAAGGCGGCATCCAGGCCGTCGACGCGATAGTCGTGAAACCGGTAATCAATGCTTCTAGCATCCAGCCACGACCGCGCCTTTTTGACGCTGTCGCAGTTTTTAATGCCGTAAACGACGAGCATGGGTTTTATTCTTCGCCGGCCAGCAGTTCGTCCAGGCTGGGGAGATTGCTGTCGGCTTTGGCGCGGGCTTTGTAGACATCGACAAATTCCATGAAGGCTTGCTCAAGGTCTTCCAGAACTTCTTCCTCGTCGGTGACTTGGTCTTCGGGGATTTCGTCGGATTCCAGATAATCTTTTTGGATGGCAATCTCGCCGTTCAAGGACAACAGGGCAAGGATTAGGGCGTTGTTGGAAATATTTTCTGACATGGTGTGCTCGTAGGTTGGATTTAAAGGGAAGGGAACTTTGCCGCCGGCAAATGCCGAAGACGATTAACTTGGTTGTGGTGTGCTTAACGGCACGGGAACGATAACGCGGGTTTGCGGGAAGCCGTGAGCGGTTAATCCGCCGGTTAAATGGATTCGAGGATTGTTGAACCCGGTAGCTTTTAGGCGGCAAGGCTCAAATTCAGGTGAGCAAAAAAATATCGCATTCATGCAGTACGGCCTCCATGTGAACGAATAGGGATATTGTAACGCATAGCGGCGGGCCGATAAAGGAAAGAGCTTAGGTTTGCCGAACGGATTTGCTGGCGATAGCTTGGCATGTGGGTTCGGTTTCATCGCCAGTCGGTATGTCTTGGTGAAATATTGCCCGTAAGGCTTGTCATGAATTCCTCCTGGGCCTCGGCGATTGTCGGGTTTGTTACAAGGCGTCTATCGTTTAATCGGGTATTGCACCAAGCCCCGCCGCTGTTCGGAAAATGGCGCCGAATTTGCTTGATTGAGGTTTTCAACTTGCCTAGCGCTTATGAAACTGTTTCTGGATTGGTCGTCTTATCAAAATGCCGGCATGGGCGATGCCTATGCCGATATTCCCAAGCACGGCGCCGATTTTGCCAAGGCCGTGGCGGTGTGCATCGGCAGCCGCCAGTGCGAGAAAGACGGCAAAGGCGTGATGTGCCCGAGTTACCGGGTTAGTAACAATCCGGGCTTGTCTCCCGGCGGCCGGGTCAAAGCCCTGAAAGCCGCATTGAACGCCGAGGACGACGCGGCGTTTTTCACCCCCGAACTGGCCGAAACGATGGCCTTGTGCGTCAGTTGCAAAGGCTGCAAGCGCGAGTGCGAAAACGAAGTGGACATGGCCCTGATCAAGGCCGAGTTTTTGGCCCAGCAAGTGCGGCGCAACGGCGTTTCTTTGCGGCGGCGGTTGTGGGCGGAACTGCCCAGGCTGTTGTCCCTGCCCGGTTTGCGTACCTTGATAAGCTGGCGCAACCGCTCGCCGTGGCTGGCGAGACTGGGGGAAGCCTGGCTGGGAATCAGCGCTAAGGTCAAACTGCCGTTGCCGGCCGCACAGCCTTTCCAACGACCGAAAGCCGCAGCGGCATTGTCGGTCGAGCAAATTGATAAACAAGTGGTGTTACTGGTCGACACCTTTAATTATTACTTCAACCCGGCCGCCGCCGAGGCCGCGCAAACGTTGTTGAAGCGCGCCGGCTACCGAGTCCATATCGCCGCACCCCTGGCCGGCGACAAAGAGCAGAGGCCCTTGTGCTGCGGGCGAACCTATTTTTCCAACGGCCTGATAGACAAAGCCAGACACGAAGCACAGCGAATGCTGGCGGCATTGGCCGAGCATCTCGCCGCCGGCCGTACCATTATCGGCCTGGAGCCGTCCTGTATCCTCAGCCTGCGCGACGAATACCTGAAACTGAACCTGGGCGAACCGGCGCAGAAACTGGCCGAAAAAGTCCTGTTGCTGGAGGAATTCATCGTCCGCGAACAAAGCGCCAAACGCTGGCCTTTGGAATTTCAAGCCATCCCCGGCGTCGGCAGCTTGCTGTTGCACGGCCATTGCCATCAAAAAGCCGTCGGCGCCATCAAGTCGGTGCGCAAGTTGCTCAAGCAACTGCCCGACCTGAAATTCGAGCTGATCGAATCTTCCTGTTGCGGCATGGCCGGCAACTTCGGCGTCGAAGCCGAACATTACGATCAGGCCCAAGCCATGGCCGAACTGGCCTTGTTCCCGGCCCTGCGCGCAGAGCCCGAGGCATTGCTGGTCAGCAACGGTTTCTCCTGCCGGGAGCAGATCGGCAACGCCGGTTTCGCCAAGCCCCTGCATCTTGCCGAAGTACTTTGTTTAGCCTTACCGTCACAGGACTGATGCCATGAAACTACTGATAGACAAACGCCATCTGCAACCCTTGCTCGCCGCCCATCCCCGATTGCAGGGCTTGAGCGACCAGCTGCGCCTGGGCAACAAGGCCCAGGTATCCTTCGATCAACTCGGCGCCAACGAATTGGCGACGCTGACCGGCATTTATCAAGCCGAAGGTGAAGCCCTGCAGCAACAGGCCGCGCTGCTGGCTGCCCTGCAACAAGCCCTGGCCGAAAACACTAAACGCTACAACGCCGAGCAACTGGAAAGCCTGCTGCCGGACATCGCCCAATATCTGCTGGACGGGGCGATACGCGGCTGGCTGTTTCATGTGGTCGGCGGTGGCCGCACCCTGGCTTATCTGATCACCCGCCTGGATTACACGCCGCCCGGCGAGGAAGAGGCCGGGCGCATCCTGATCGAGCTGAAAGCCAACAGCAAGGGCAAGATCGCCAACGAAACCTTCATGATTCGCGGCAAGGACTTGGCCGACAAAACCATCCCGGAAATCTTCGCCGCCAAAGGCTATCTGAAGGAAACCCAGGATCTGATCGCCAGCTACGACGAAGCCGCAGGCCGTTATTTCGACTGGCGCGCCCGCTACGGCGAACAGTTCTCCGGCTGGGGCACCGGGCATTACGCCGAAGACCCCACCGCCAACCACCGCAGCAACGACTGGACCCGCAAGAACACCGTGGTGCTGTCGTCGGGCGGCGGCGCCTGCCGCTTGGTCAACGACGAAAACATCCTCAGCGACCGGGCCCTGAGCCTGGACGCCTCCGGCGACATCCTCGGCACCTATCTGCGCAAGGCCGGCAAGAGCATGCGTTACGACAGCAAGACCGAAAGCGCGATGGAAGCCACCAAGGCCGAGATGCCCAAGGGCTTGTTCACCGAACTGCCGGTACACGGCTACATCCTGACCTTCCATCTGGAACTGCATCACCATGTCTGGGTACACGTCGACGATATGCAGCCCTACGTCTACCAGCCGGAACTGAAACAAAAACTGATTTTGCCGCCGGAACAGACCGACCTGATCGACATCCTCACCGCCGAAATGGACATGTTGATGGACGACATCGTCGAAGGCAAATCCGGCGGCACCACGGTGCTGTGCGCCGGTCCGGCCGGCGTCGGCAAGACGCTGACCGCCGAGGTGTATTCGGAGATCATCAAGCGGCCCTTGTACCGGGTGCATTCCGGCCAATTGGGGTTGAACGTCGCCGAGATGGAGAAAACCCTGAAGGACACGCTGATCCGCGCCCAACGCTGGGGGGCGGTGATGTTGATAGACGAAGCAGACGTCTATATCAAAAGCCGCGCCGATAACCTAGCCTCCAACGCCGTGGTCGGCGTGTTCCTGCGGGTGCTGGAATACTTCAACGGCCTGCTGTTCCTGACCACCAACCGCGTCGATGACATCGACGAAGCCATCATCTCCCGCTGCATCGCCATGCTGCGCTACCACGCCCCGGATCACGAAGATCGATGCAAGATCTGGCGGGTGATGACCGAGCAATTCTCCTTGCCTGTGGCCGAAGGCTTGATAGACGAACTGGCGGCAATCTTTCCCGGTGCCACCGGCCGCGACATCAAGGGTCTGACCAAGCTGGTCGCCAAGTTCTGCCAGCAAAAACAGCTGGCGCCGGAGCTGGAGGTGTTCAAGCGTTGTTCGGTGTTTAGGGGATTGGAGTTGGCGGAAGAGGCGGTTTGAAGGCGTTAGCGCTAGTGCTTAGTCTATCTACTGGCGCTGCGAGGATTGGAAAACAAAGCGATAGCGAGCGAAGGCCGAGTAGTCCCTGCAAGGCCTCGCGAAACGGCGTCGAGTCATCCGAGAGCGAGAAGCGTAAATTTCGAGCGACGGGGACGGCTAGGGCCGCCGCAGGCAATCACCGTGACGGTGGAGGCGCGATTGCTCATAAGGGAATGTGAGCAAGCTTTACCGCCGGAAGCCGGCTCGATAACTTGTCATCCATCCGGTGCAAGGCGTTGGTCGTGTTGCTCCGGATATTGGCCTCGATAAGCCGTATCAATGCCGGCGGGGATTGCTAGCTCGGCTGCTTGCTGGTTGAGATGTGTCGGCTTTTTTTACATACCTTCGGATCATCGAAAAATGGTATTGCCATAGTATATTGAAGTCATTTGTTTTTCTTTATAAGGATTAAATATTGCTTTAAAAATTAAGCTATTCATTTGCAAGCTGTGGGAGATTGTTATGTCAAAAATAATCGCTAGATTATGCTTTCTTATCATATTGTTGTTGGCTAGCAATGTTGCGCAAGCCGCGCCAATTCTTTACCTTGCTCATCTTAATGGTTCATCCGAGGCTGCACCGAATGCATCGCCAGGGACAGGCATCGGCTATGTCACATACGATTCAGATGCTCATACTTTACATTTGGACATTAGCTTTTCAGGGCTATTGGCTGGCAATACGGCGGCGCATTTACATTGTTGTACGACAGCTTCGGATTTTGGCGTCTCTGCCGTAGCGACAACGACGCCGACATTTACCGGATTCCCTACCGGGGCAACGGCGGGTAGCTATGACCATATCCTTGACTTAACCCTTGCTTCTTCGTGGCGGGCTGGTTTTATCACCGATAATGGTGGAACTCCCGCTGGTGCGGAAGCCGCTTTCGCTCAGGGCTTGGCTGCGGGCAAAGTGTATCTTAACATCCACACCAGCGTATTCCCTGGTGGTGAAATACGGGGCTTTCTGCATACCGTGCCGGAACCTGCCTCCATAGCGTTATTTGGAGTTGGCTTGATTGGCCTTGCAAGATATCGCCGGCGTATTAACTTTGACAGCTAATTCCAAACACCTGCGACAAGAGTCTTGGCCGATGGGTGAAATGCCTTGAGTTCATTTTGCCATACAAAAATTTGGCAATGCCGCCGGTTCGAGAAAGCGACATCAATCGGGGCAACAGTCTTTGCTGTTGGCTGCCAAGCTGAATTTGAAAGCCTGTGGGATAGCTTGCCAAGTTTTGTCACTAGTTCCCAAGCTTCCAGCTTGGGAATGCTATCTCGGAAGCTCTAGCTTCCCAAACTAAATCAGACTGGAAGCTGGAGCCTCCAAGACCGGGGTTCCCAAGCCGGAGAGACTGAAAGTATTTTAAAAACGGACTTAAAAAGCATTCAAGCTATTGATTTTTAATTGAGTGGAGGAGTACAAACCTAGGTTTGTACTCCAAATTATTAATACTTTCACACTCTCCGGAGCTTGGGAACCAGGCCAAAGTTTTCTCGGATATATGGTGCTGGCACCGTGTGCCTGCTTAAAATCAATCTTCCGCTAAACTGTATTTTCAAGCTTGGAATGCGTTGCACATCCCCGGCTCACACCCTATCAAGAGGCAAATATGATCGAGAATACTTTATCCAATCCGCTTCGGATTAAATCGCTGGCAGCCGTGGCGCTAATCGCGACTATGGGCTTATTCCAAATGAACTCAGCATGGGCCGCGGATGCGGTGCAAGCCCGAAAGGACTTACAGCAAATGGGTATCGAATATACCGAGCAACAATTCGCCACATTCGCCGGCGCCGGCGATAAGGCTGCGGTGCAGTTGTTTCTCGACGCCGGAATCGATGTCAACGCCGGCGGCAGCGCGGCACTGGGTTTGGCGGCCGGCAGAGGGCAGCTCGAAATGGTGAAACTGCTGTTGGAAAAAGGCGCCAAGCCGACGGCCAATGCCTTACAGTTCGCCCGAACCCGCGGACATAAAGAGATAGAACAAATTCTTATCGATGCCGGAGCCAAGGAATAATTGATGGCTGTTTTACCCGCACATCGCGATTTCCCAAAAAGCCGATTCGATAAGTTGTAATCCATCCGGAGCAAGGCCTTGCTCCGGATGTCGACCTTCCTGATTCCTTATCAATCCCCCGCATAATCGATTGCGGCATTTCTTTACGAAGGCCCCGCGAGATTACTTGCAAGCTAGCCAATCAGCCGCTATAAACTTCCGTCTCCCGACTCAAACCACCGATAATTCCATGCCTAAACCTCTGATATACAAAGGCCGCGGCAGCATCAGCAATGCCGCCGGCCGCTTCGAAAAGCAAGGCGGGCATGCCGAGGATGACGGTTGGGGCAATCTGGATGCGGATTTGCCGCCGCTGCAAACCGAGGTCATCGTCGACAGCAGCAAGTCGCTGATTAATTACAACGATTCGCCGGATCTGCCGTTCGATCGGTCCATCAATCCTTATCGCGGTTGCGAGCACGGCTGCATCTATTGTTTTGCCCGCCCCACCCATGCTTATCTGGGCTATTCCGCCGGACTGGATTTCGAGAGCCGTATCCTGATCAAACCCGATGCCGCCCGCCTGCTGCGCGAGGAGCTCGGCAGGCGCAATTACCGCTGCGCGCCCTTGGCCTTGGGCACCAATACCGATCCTTATCAGCCGCTGGAGCGTCAGCATCGGCTGATGCGGCAGATTCTGGAAGTGCTGGCGGAAACCCGGCATCCGCTCAGCATCGTCACCAAGTCGGCGCTGATCGAGCGTGACCTGGATCTGCTGGCCCCTATGGCCGAGCAAGGTTTGGTCTGGGTCGGTATGTCGATCACCACGCTGGACAGAACCCTGGCGCGGACTTTGGAACCGCGCGCCGCCGCCCCGCAACGCCGGCTGGAAGCCTTGGCCAGATTGCGCGAAGCCGGCATTCCGGCCGGGGTGATGGTGGCGCCGGTGATTCCGGTGTTGAACGACCACGAATTGGAGGCCATCGTCAAGGCGGCCCATGATGCCGGCGCGCTCAGCGCCGAATACATCCTGCTGCGCTTGCCGCTGGAAGTGGCGGATTTGTTCGAGGAATGGCTACGGCAGCATTACCCGCTGAAAGCCGAGCATATAATGAATCGGGTGCGCGACAGCCGGGGCGGCAAGGCCTACGATCCGGCCTTCCATCAGCGTTTGAGCGGCAGCGGCGGCTATGCCGACCTGATAGGCCAACGCTTCCGGCTGATCCGCAAAAAGCTGGGCTTGGATAGGCCATCGCCCGGTCTGAGAACCGATTTGTTCCGCAAGCCTTCGGCCGGCGGCCAGATGAGTTTCGATTTTTTCGATTGAGCTGGCTCACTGCCCGAATTCGAATGCGCCTTCCAAGCCGTTGGCTTTTGCATCCCTGTCTGTAAGCGGCCGCAAACCGAAGCGGTTTTCGATCAGCTTCAGGATCGAGGTGGTGTCGTAGGCCGTGTGGTCCACATAGCCTTTCTTGGCGAACGGCGAGACGACAATAGCCGGGATGCGGCTGCCCGGCCCCCAGCGGTCAACCTTGGGAGGGGCGACATGATCCCAAAGGCCGCCGTATTCGTCGTAGGTGATGACGATAGCCGTGCTAGGCCAGATCGCGCTGCCGCGAATCGCCTCGACGATTTCCTTGACCTCTTGGTCGGCTTCCGACACCGTGGCGTAACCGGGGTGCTGGTTTTTGCTGCCGGCCGGCTTGAAGAAGGCCACCTGCGGAAAACTGCCCTTCAAATCGGCTAACAGCTGGTTCTTATCCTTCAAATGCTCGGTTCGGGCCTGATTGTCCGGTGCGTAATTGGCGTAAAACACGAACGGTTGATGGTGGTACTGGAAATTGTCGTCGGTCCTGCGGCCGGTCACCGCGTCGTCCCAGCCGCCGGAGTACCAGGCCCAGGAAATATTATTTTCCGACAGACGGTCGCCGATGGTGGTTTGAAACTGCGGCGGCAGGCGGTTTTCCGGATGAGCGGCGTCAAAAGGCGGATAGTAGGGTTGAAGAGTGCCGACCGCGTAACCGTCCTCGGTGACGCTGGGATCGCCGACCGGTTTGCCGGTGGTAGGATCGTTTTTCCATTGCCGCAGTTCGGCGGGCGCGTCGGCAAATACCGGCGTGCAGGCGCAGATCAGCCATTGATGATTGAGGAACGAGCCGCCGAAGGCCGCCTGGAAAAAATTATCGGCCAGTGTGAATTCCTTGGCGTAATTCCATAGCGTCGAGCCGGACAGATCGTAGTGGCCCATGGTCAAACCGCCGGCCGAGGATAGTTGCGCGAAACGGTCGTTGCGGCCGCCGTTGATCTGCATCTGGTGAATGAAAAAACGGTGGGTGAGGTCCGGGTGTTTCCGGTCCTGCTTGACATAGTCGGCGATGTTGAAGGGAGCGTTGGCCAGATCGCCGGGGAAACGGTCATCCCGGTTTTTACCGTTCATTACCGGCGGCAAGGTTAGGTAAGGCCGTCCGTATTCGTCCACTTGCGGCGGGGCGTTGCCGGCATCGGCCAGGCCGTTGGCGCCGGGAAACAGTCCGAACAGATTATCGAAGCTGCGGTTTTCCAGATAGATGACGACGATGTGCTCGATGCGTTCCAAGCCTTTCGGTTCGGCTTGGCCTATGGCAGGCTGCAATGCCGCCAGTGCCAATATCAGGGCGATAGTACGGATTGGTTTCATCGGTTATTCCCCCGTGGGTTGTAATTCAGCATGTTCACGGCGAATGAATTCGCCCCTAGCATTTTGTTCGGCCATATGCCGGGAAGCGATTATTAGCCAGGCCCTAAATATCTTTTAACAAACGATTTTGTTCGGAGACTTCCATGGTTTTTCTGAAAGTCTCGACGGCATCGATAAACACCCGCTCCTGATTGATTTCCGGTAAATGGTGCTGACCGCATTGTTCCAGCGCATTAATCACGTAAGCAATGGTCAGAATATTAATATCGACGGCCGGTTGGTAAATCTCGTCGTCCTGGTCCTGATTTTTAAACTCGACAATAATATGGCTGGCCAATAATTTGGATAACACCGGCTGGATGACCGCTATCGGTATCAGCAATCGAGTTGCAATTTCGCTGGCGCTTAAGGGATTATGCAGTTGCACAAAGTTCTTGATAATCAAATGGGTAATTTGCAGGGCGATGACTTTTTTTACGGAAAAGCTGATATTTGAAAATCGGTTGTTATTTCGGTAAATCTCGTAATTCTGTAGAAAAAAAGCCAGCTCGCAACCGAATAAAACGATCATCCAGCAAGTTTGCAGCCAGACGACAAACAAAGGTAAGGCGGCAAAACTGCCGTAAATGGCATTGTAGCTGGATACGCCGATCTGCAGGCTTAGATACGCCCACTGCAACAGATGATACATGATGCCGGTCACCACGCCGGCGATGATGCCTTCCTGGTAATTTATTTTATGATTGGGCATAAAAATAAATATAAAGCTGAATAAGGCGGCCATCAGCACTAAAGGCGAGAAACTCAATGCTTGAACCACCAACCAGGTGCCGAACGCCGGTAATTTGATGACCGAGATCAGCCAGGTTATCTTGGTTTCCACGAACACCGTAATACTGCTGGCGGCGATTAATAACACCGGTGCCAGTAACATCAAGGATAAATAATCGCTAAATTTTCGACTCAGCGATCGGCCGTTAACGATTTTCCAGATAGCGTTGAAAGACTCTTCGATATTGCCGATGACGTTGATGATGCTCCAGAACAGCACGACAATGCCTATTCCGGCCACCACTTCGCCTTTGGTGCTTTCCAGCAAGTTTTGCGCAAAGCCGATCAGCTGCAGCATCAGGGCATCTTGATTGCTGGCGCGCTCCAGCAGTTGTTGTTTCAGCATTTTTTCGAAGCCGAAGCCCTTGGCGATGCCGAACAGCATGGCAATCACCGGCACTATCGACAGAATGCTGTACAGCGTTAACGCCGAGGCTCGCAGCGGACATAAATCGGAGCTAAAACCCTGCACCGATAACATAAGGGTCTTTAGAAATTTGATTACTTTTTCTTGAAGCAGTGGCAGGTTTTGCTCGTGTAGCAGCCAAATGTCTTCACGAATAATATTAAATAGCTTGAATCCCATTGATGGATGTCGTCTCGATGAGTGAAGGCCAATAACGCTTGGCGGGTGAGTGAATGGGCTTGGTATGCCATGCTAGTCTAGCTAATAAATGGCGAGGCAAGGCAAACGCGCACATTTAATGTTTGAAGAACACGACGCGATTACGGCCACTTTCTTTTGCCTGATACAAGGCGATATCGGCCTGTCTTTTCAAGGATTCCTTATCCATGGCCTGTGTCGAGGAAAACGCCACGCCGATGCTGGCGGAAATTTGGCCTTCTCGCCCAAATATCACAAATGGCTTGGCCAGTTCGGTTAAGAGGCGTTGGGCGATGCCTCTGGGGATGCTGGCATCGGAAAAGCTTTCGACCAGAATCATGAATTCGTCGCCGCCCATTCTGCTTACCGTATCGGACTCGCGCACGCAGCGCTGCATGCGCTCGGCCGCCTGTTTCAGCAGTTCGTCGCCGGCATCGTGGCCTAGTGTGTCGTTGATCTCCTTGAAATAGTCCAGATCCAGCATCATTAGCCCGAGCGGGGAGGTGCTTCTCGCCGCTTTTTTTAAAGCCAGATCCAAGCGGTCGTTGAACAGGTTTCTATTGGGCAGGCCAGTCAAGGCATCGAAATTGGCCTGATGGTAGAGAATTTCCTCCATCTTCTTTTTTTCGGTGATTTCCTGTTTCACCGCCACATAGCGGTTGATGTTGCCTTCGTCGTCCAGAATCGGCGAGATGGAGACCGATTCCCAGTACAGTTCGCCGTTGCGGCGTTTATTGATGATTTCGCCGGTCCAGGTGACGCCGGCCGTCAAAGTGCTCCACATCTCGGTGTAGAACTCGGCCGAATGCCGGCCGGATTTCAATATTTTCGGATTCTTGCCAAGCACTTCCGAAACGGAATAACCGGTTACTTCGGCGAATTTTGGATTGGCATATTCGATATCGCCGCCGACGTTGGTGATGATGACCATGGCCGGGGAGAAATGCAGGGCGGTGGTCAAGGCCAGCGTCTGGAACTCGGACAGCTTGCGTTCGGTGATGTCCCGATTGCTGGCGCGCCTGCCGAGAAATTGGCCGTTTTTATCGTAAATGGGCAGACAGACGTGATTGATCCAGCGTTCCTGGCCAGCCAGGGTGACGATGCGGAAATCCAGATCGACGGTCGCTTCGATATCTGTGATTTCCCTTAGGTGATGGACAATAGCCATGCGCTCGAGAGGAGACAGGATGTCCTCTATTTTTATTTGCCCGGACATGAAGGCCTCGGCCGAATAGCCGGTGATGCGTTCGCAGGCAGGGGAGACATAGAGCATTTGGCCATCCGGGCCCGCCCAATATTCCCAGTCGTGGGTGTAATCGGCAATCGCCCGAAACCAGCTTTCGCTCTTGGCCAGCGAAGCCGCGCGTTCCAACGCCAAATGTTCCGCCAGTCTTCTTTTTTCCGTTTCCGCCTTGAGTTCCCGGTAGGTTTGATAAAGACTGACCAACAGTCCGGTCAATACCAAAAGGTAGCTGGCTTTTTTCAACAAATGGGCCAGATTAAACTCCGTGTCGTAGAGCTGATCGGAAAACGGCATGAACACTGTCTGCGTGGCTAGTCCGACGATCAGCGACAGCACCAGCCAGTGTTCGAATGAATCCTGTCGCCAATCTCCCTTGAATAGATAGCCTGCCAGCGCCATGAAAAAGAACAGAGCGGGCGCCAGCTCGAAAGGGCGGTGCACCACCGTGCTCTCGAAAGAAAATGTCGGTAAGGGGGCGACGAGGAAAAACAGGAAGGAAGAGAGTGCCGCCAACGCCGCTACGCCGAATACGGCCTTGACGTTAGGCTCGAATGTCTCGTCGTTACGGTGCCTATACCACAGCAACCAGCTGACAAACATCAGCACGGAAAGAAACAGCCGGGAGGCGAGCCAACTCCACGGCACCAGATGCGGCATGTCCGAGGGCATGTAAGGCTGGAAATAACTGGAGGTGACCACGGCATGATAACCGTCCAGCAATGCCGTACCTAGGAAGCCGGCGCCGATGTAGAGAAACTGGCTGTCGCGCTGGCTGAAAAAACGGATCAGGGACATGGCGCCCACGAACAGGGCCAACAAGGTGGCGGCAAGCTCCATTAAGGTATGCAGCTGCGCGCCGCCCAACCATTCGAAATCATGCAGTACAAGTCCGCCGCCAAGTAGCACGAGAGTTGTCAGTGCGTAGATTCCCAGACGCTGTTTGGATTGGGTGCCAGGCTCCATTTTTCCATCGCATCCAGCTGTCATATTTGGGTTTCTCATGGTTAGCTTAATTTTCTGCCCACCCAGATAAACGGCGATGAGTTCTAGTCGGTATTAAACGTACCGCTCTTGATTTAGCAAAGCGGTTGTTTCTGTCGCATAACGAATACCCGCGTGTACATACGCCTCTGTTTGGCTACCGGTGTCTGCGGTATTCTCCGTCTTCATCAGGCGTTATAACGCCTAAAGGCCTATCGAATGTGAATTTGGCGGGCGTATATATGAACATATCGGCGGCAATGTCGAAGGCATCATGCGGAGGGGAAATATAGGCAAGCGCCGTGAGCGGGGAAGTTGCCGCAAATAATGCCGTGCCAGCCAATGTGGCTATCAGTCCTAGAGGTCTGTAGAGAACGAGGTCAAAGAAATAGGCGCCTTCTGGAACCCCTTCGTGACTATGGGCTGGAGATGTACAGAGGATTAACAGTGCGAAAACTATTGGCTTGGTTTTCATAAATCAAACTCCACTTTTGTGTTGTTTGAGAAGTATAGAATCTTTCTGGTGTTTGTCTTAGGCGGGCCAGGTGAAACGCAAATCTAAAGGATCTAGGCAGCTTTGGCTTGGCAATTGTTGAATAGGTAATTATCAAACGGTGCAATCGCATAAGAGTTTATCTGGCGCAATAGCTATTGCGCCAGATAAACTGATACAAAAACTTAATCTCGCAACAGTTCGTTAATCCCGGTTTTGCTGCGGGTTTTTTCGTCCACTTGTTTGATGATCACCGCGCAATACAGGCTATGGCTGCCGTCTTTGGAGGGCAGGTTGCCTGAAACCACCACCGAGCCGGCAGGGATGCGGCCGTAAGTCACTTCGCCGGTCATGCGGTTGAAAATCTTGGTGCTTTGGCCAATGTAGACGCCCATCGAGATCACGCAGTTGTCTTCGACGATCACGCCTTCGACGACTTCCGAGCGGGCACCGATGAAGCAGTTGTCGCCGATGATGGTCGGGTTGGCTTGCAGTGGTTCCAAAACCCCGCCGATGCCGACGCCGCCTGACAAATGCACATTTTTACCGATTTGCGCGCAGGAGCCGACGGTGACCCAGGTGTCGACCATGGTGCCGCTGTCGACGTAGGCGCCGATGTTGACGTAGGACGGCATCAGGATGGCGCCGGGCGCGACGTAGGAACCGTAACGGGCCACCGCATTCGGCACCACGCGGACGCCGGCTTTGGCAAAGTCTTCTTCGCTGTATTGGCCGAATTTGGTCGGCACTTTGTCGTAATAGCGCACGTCGCCGCTTTCGATAACCTTGTTTTCGTTGATGCGGAACGACAGCAGCACGGCTTTTTTCAACCATTGGTTGGTGACCCAATCGCCGTCTTTTTTCTCGGCGACGCGGACGATGCCTTTATCCAGTTGGTTAAGCGCTTCGGCCACGGCTTCGCGGACTTCCGCGGAAACGGTGGATGGGCTGATCTCGGCGCGGTTTTCAAAAGCGTCGTTAATGATGGTTTCCAGATTTGACATGAGCTCTCTTAGGTTCAGGGTCCAAGGTTCAAGGCCAAGGTGTTTTGCACCCTGTACCTTGAGCCTTGTACCTATTTTGTTAAAAATTCTTTTATGCGTTGCGCGGCCTCGACACACTCTTCCAGCGACGCAACCAAGGCGATGCGGACATGGTTGGCGCCGGGGTTTAGCCCTGCGCTGTCGCGCGACAAAAAACTGCCGGGCAACACGGTGATGTTCTGTTCGGCAAACAGTTTCTGCGCAAATTCGGTGTCCGAACCAGGCGTCTTCAGCCAGATGTAAAAACTGGCCGGCGGCCGGCTGATTTCGCAGACATCCTGCAGAATCTCGATAAAGGCGGTGAACTTGTCGCGGTACAACTGGCGGTTGTGCTTTACATGCTCCTCGTCGTTCCAGGCCGCAATGCTGGCATGCTGGGTAGGCACCGGCATCGGGCAACCGTGGTAGGTGCGGTATTTCAGATACTGTTTCAGCACCTCGGCGTCACCGGCCACGAAACCGGAACGCAGGCCCGGCGCGTTGGAGCGTTTGGACAGGCTTTGGAAAATCACGCAGCGTTTGAACGAAGTGTTGCCGCTGTGCCAGGCGCTTTGCAGCAGGCCTTGCGGCGGGTTGGCTTCGTCGTCGTAAAGTTCGGTGTAGCACTCGTCCGAGGCGATGACGAAATCGTATTGTTCCGCCAATGCCAGCAGTTTCAGATGCTCTGCTTGCGACAATACCGTGCCGGTCGGATTGCCCGGCGAACAGATGAAGATCAACTGGCAACGCCGCCAGATCGCTTCCGGCACGCTATCGAAATCCGGCAGATAACCGTCGGCTTCCAAAGTATTCAGATAATACGGTTCGGCACCGGCCAGCAGCGCCGCCCCTTCGTAAATCTGATAAAACGGGTTGGGCATGATCACCACCGGCTTGTCGCTCGGATCGACTACCGCCTGCACGATCGAGAACAGTGCCTCGCGGGTGCCGTTGACCGGCAATACTTGCGTTTCGGCATCGATGCCGGCGGCTGGAATATCGAAGCGGCGGCAAGTCCAATCGGCAATCGCCTGTCTTAATTCCGGCAGGCCTTTGGTGGTCGGATACTGGGTCAGACCATGCAAATGCCGCAGCAATGCTTCCTGAATGAAATGCGGCGTGGCGTGTTTGGGCTCGCCGATCGACAGTGCGATGTGCGCCTTGCCGGCCGGAGGAACGATGCCTTGCTTCAGCGTCGCCAGCTTTTCAAACGGATAGGGATGCAGCTGTTGTAAATGCGGATTCATTATTTGGCGCAACGCGGTTGTCTGCCGGAATTCCAGGCTTGTTGCTGTAGCTGGATGGCTTGGTTCATGTGTTGATTCAAATTGTCGATACGGCTGCCGTGCGATGGGTGGGTCGACATGAATTCGATGGGCTGGCCGCCTTGCGCCGCTTTATCCATTTTCAGCCACAGGTTGATGCTTTGCCGCGGATCGAAACCGGCACGCGCCATCAAGTCCAGGCCTATGGTGTCGGCTTCGGTTTCGTGGATACGGCTGTAAGGCAGGATCACACCGTATTGCGCGCCGATACCCAGTACACCCAGCGCGGTTTGCCCCAAGGCGGTTTGCGGCTGAGTGACGGCTTGCACCATCGACAGGCCGGTGCTGACCGCGGTTTCCTGGGACAGGCGTTCGTTGCTATGTCTGGACAACACGTGGCCGACTTCGTGACCAATCACCGCGGCGAGTTGATCCTGATTGTCGACCAGATTGATCAGTCCGGTATGCACGCCGATCTTGTTGCCGGGCAAGGCGAAGGCGTTGAGGGTTTCGTCTTCGAATACCACCACTTCCCATTGGCCGCCGGTCTGCTGGGTAATCGAATAGGCGACACATTGGGCAAACTGGCTATAACGCTGATTGCCGCTGATCGGGTTCTTGCTTTTCATGCTGCTGAAGGCCTGCAAACCCATTTGATCCACCTGGTTGTCCGGCATGTAGATGAACTGGGTTCGGCCGGTGGGGCTGGTGGCGCAGGCGCTTAACAACAGCGAAACGGTTGCAGTCGTTAGAAATTTTTTCAACATGGCGTAAACATCCGCAAAGCGAAGGGAGCCGGCATTTTAGCGTAACTTGCCGAACGGGGTTAAACGCTTTTTAGGCGGAAATTGCCGTTAAGCGGCACTACGAATGCAGTTGCGGCCGGCATTTTTCGCGTCATATAAGGCTTGATCGGCATATTCCAGTAAAAGCTCGATAGTAGGCGTGTCGGTACCCAGCGTAGCGATGCCGAAGCTGGCGGTAAATTTAAGCGCGTTACCTTTATCGTCAGTCACGCAAATGTCGATAATTTTATCTTTGAGGCGTTCGGCAACTCTGACTGCTTCGCCGAGCGAGGTGTCGGGCAATAATATAAAAAATTCTTCTCCGCCGAAGCGGGCGAGCATGTCGGCGGGGCGCAGGATGCCAATCACTGTTTCGGTCAAGGCAATCAATATTTTGTCGCCGGCGCGATGGCCGTATCGGTCGTTAATGGTTTTGAAATGATCGATATCGATAGCAACAACCGACAGCGAACGCCGATGCCGGACCGTCCGTTCGAATTCCTCATTGGCATAGATCATAAAATGCCGGCGGTTGTAAGCACCGGTCAGCGGGTCGGTGGCGGCAAGGTTTTCCAGCTGCTCATTGGCTTGTTTAAGTTCCTCTGTGCGTTGTTCGATACGGCTCTCCAGATCCCGGTTGATGTTTTCCAGTTCCTGATGGGCGGCGCGCAACGCCTCTTCCTTCTCGATCAATTCGGTAATGTCATGTTGAATGCCAATGAAGTGGCCGATATTGCCGCTTTCGTCGGGTACCGGATCGATAATTATTTGGTTGTAGAAAACCGTGCCGTCCTTACGGCGGTTTTTTAAAATACTTCTGACCTGCCGGCGTTGTCTGATGGCTTTTCTTATCTTCTGCAATTCCAGGGGATCGGAGCTGTCGTCGAGTAGAAAACGCGGATTTTTCCCGATCACTTCATCGGCAGCATAGCCGGATATACGCTCAAAGCCTTTGTTGGCGAAGATGATAGGGTTATCGGCCGCCCTGGCGTCGGCGATGAGTATGCCTTCGTGAACGGCTTCGACGGCTCGAGCCAGCACCCGCAGCCGGTCGTTCTGCATCCGCAACTCCTGTAGTAGCGCCGCGAGAGCCAGCGATGAAAAGGCCAAGGCCGCAAGATACTCCTGTAGCTGCAGGACATTGTCGGCTTGTTGCAGGGAAATAAACGGACCCTGACGATTGATAGTGCCATAGATGCTGACCACGGCAATAAGCAGATTGATGGACGCGGCGCCACGGATTCCGAAGCGTACCGCCGCCCAAATCGTCGAAGGTAACAATAATAGGGGGCTGGCCGGAAACTGATTGGTCAAATATGCCGGTTGCGAGAATATCCAGAGTCCTGCCATCACGGTGACCGCCAATAAGGCGGCCGCTTCGGTTCGGCGCCGGGTTGCCGAAACGTGCCATGTGTCCGATTGTTTTTGCAGCCAGCCCAGCAATACCGGCACGACGATAAGCAAGCCAAGACCATCGCCGAACCACCAGATACGCCAATTGGCCCAATAGGAAACTGTGCGGTCGGAAGTGGCGACATAAACGGCCGCACCTAGCAGGGCTGCCGTGCCGCTGGCCAATACCAGCGAGGATAAACCGAACCAAGCGACGTGACGCAGGCGATCCAACTTGACCGGCAGGCCGATGCTGTATTTCAGCAAAACGGCGGCCAATGTGGTTTCCAATATGTTGACGGAGGCAAACATTAGCGCTTGTTTGAGGCTGAAGGTCGGCAAATCGGCCAGGATTTCGGCTGGAACGATGGCCAGCGCCAGGATGGGCCAACGCCGCGGCGGCGAGAGCAATTGCGCCGCCAACAAAACCGCATTGGGCGGCCAAAAAATGGCAATCCCTTCCGACATGATGGAAGCCTTAACCCCAAGCTTGGCGCCAAAATAGTAGCCAACAGCGGTCAGAATGGGAGCCAGCCAAACCATGTGGGCAATCAGATAGCCGGGTAAGCTTTGGATGCGGAGAAATAGGTTCATGGCATGCTGGGAAAAGCTCTTAAATAGCCGTAAAAATCGAGAGAACTAAACAAATTTCCTGAGCCCCGCCTGAGATTTTGGGTTTTAAGTTAACAGAAAATACGGGTTGATGGCTATTCTCCCGATTGTCAATACGATTGAAGCCGTCTGAAACAGGGAGTATGCCACTGGGATTGGTCGCCGCAATGCTTGTCGTGTTAAATTTCCAAGCATTAGATTTCAGATTCAGGAACCGCCATGACCATTATCCGCCAGGATGACTTCATCCAGAGCATCAGCGATGCGCTGCAATATATTTCCTATTATCATCCGAAAGACTTTATCCAGGCTTTGTATGCGGCTTATCAAAAGGAACAAAGCCTGGCGGCCAAGGACGCCATGGCGCAAATCCTGATCAACTCCAGGATGTGCGCCGAAGGCAAGCGGCCCATTTGTCAGGACACCGGCATCGTCACGGTGTTTCTGAAAATAGGCATGCAGGTGAGCTGGGATGCCACGCTCGGCGTCAGCGAGATGGTCAACGAAGGCGTGCGCCGGGCCTATCTCAATCCGGACAACGTGCTGCGCGCCTCCATCCTCTCCGACCCGGCCGGCAAACGCATCAACACCAAGGACAACACCCCGGCGGTGATACACATGGAAGTCGTGCCCGGCGACAAGGTGGAGGTGGAAGTGGCGGCCAAGGGCGGCGGTTCGGAAGCCAAATCCAAATTCGCGATGCTCAACCCATCGGACAGCATCGTCGACTGGGTGATGAAGGCTGTGCCGACCATGGGCGCGGGCTGGTGCCCGCCCGGCATCCTCGGCATCGGCATCGGCGGCACCGCCGAGAAGGCCATGCTGCTGGCCAAGCAAGCATGCATGGAATCCATAGACATTCAGGACTTGATCGCCCGCGGACCGAGCACCACATTGGAAGAATTGCGCTTGGAGCTCTACGAAAAGGTCAACGCACTGGGCATAGGCGCCCAAGGCCTGGGCGGCCTGACCACGGTGCTGGACGTGAAAATCCTCGATTACCCGACCCACGCCGCCAACAAGCCGGTGGCGATGATCCCCAACTGCGCCGCCACCCGTCACGCCCATTTCGTGCTGGACGGTTCAGGTCCAGCGTTGCTGACGCCGCCGAAGCTGGACGACTGGCCGGTCATCACCCAAGCCGCCGGCAATGCTCGCCGCGTCAATATTAATGGTTTAAGCAAACAAGACGTCGCCGACTGGAAGCCCGGCGAAACCCTGCTGCTCAGCGGCACCCTGCTGACCGGCCGCGACGCCGCCCACAAGCGCATCGTCGACCTACTGGCCAAAGGCGAGCCGCTGCCGGCCGGCGTGGATTTCCAGGACAAATTCATCTACTACGTCGGCCCGGTCGACCCGGTCCGCGACGAAGTGGTCGGCCCCGCCGGCCCCACCACCGCCACCCGCATGGACAGTTTCACCGACACCGTGCTGGAAAAAACCGGCCTGCTGGGCATGATAGGCAAATCCGAACGCGGCCCGGCGGCGGTCACTGCGATCGCCAAACACCAGGCGGTGTATCTGATCGCGGTCGGCGGCGCGGCCTATCTGGTTTCAAAAGCCATCCGAAAATCCCGCGTCGTCGCCTTCCCCGATCTGGGCATGGAGGCGATACACGAATTTGTGGTCGAGGACATGCCGGTAACGGTGGCTGTGGATAGCCGGGGGGAGTCGATACATGAGACTGCGCCTAAGGTTTGGCAGGGGAAGATTGGGAAGATTCCGGTGGTAGTGGAATGAACAGCACATCAATTGAGCTACTCGCTGAGTTTGGGATCAATGGCATCGTAGCGGGCTTAGTAGCTGCACTCTTGCTTAAATCGTTTTTCCCCGGATACCTGAATGAGAAGGGCAAGAATCTCGCAACAACGGAAGACTTTGACCGACTCCTTCGTCAGATTCAGAGTACAGAGCAAATCAAAATCAACCTTGCTGAGCGCAACTGGCTCCGCCAACAACGATGGTCTAACAGAGAAAAGTATTACCTTGAGCTACTATTAAATCTAACTCGGCTAAGGCTTTCTTTATTGGATCGCTCGGAATACTATTCCGAACCAGGATCCGAACACAATGGTGAGATAGGTAATAGCCAACATTTCCAAAAACTTAGAGATATTGGCTGGGATGCTATTCAGATTGTCCGAGAGCAATTTGGTCCAGCATCGGTCTTCTTGTCCCAAGACGCTATCGATTCGCTTGACCGCCTTTTTAATGAACACTCGGGTATTGCGCTGTCCAGTCATTGCGAAGCGGAATATGTGACCGATTCACTCAAGCTTGTCGAAAATGCATATTTCATAATTCTTAATGAGGCTAAACGGGAGCTGATCAAAGCAGAAACAGATACCTAATTTGCTTTGTAACTCGTACAGGCAATAGGTGTGTTTCACTATCGCGAAGCTTGATTAAATGCCGGTTCCCGCACCGGCGGGCGGGATACTTTTCTTTGCTTGTCCAAAGAAAAGTATCCAAAAGAAAAGACACCCGGATGCCGCTACTTCCTCCGTTCCTCGCTTTTGAACAGGGTTGCCGGAAGGGGCTTCCTTGCCCCTCCGGCAACGTGCGGCATCCCTGCCGCACCCCTGCCGCACCCCTTCGGGCTATTCCGCTCAAAAGCTCCGGTACTCGGCGCGGCATACGGGGCAACCCCGTACTACCGGCAAAATTCTCCTGATAATTGATAGATTCCATCATTCCCTCGCTCCAGCGAGTGAATGATGCCTAAGACGCTCTGCGTCGTCTTGCAATAGCATCAATCGCACTCGTAAGTTCAGTAGATACCGTCTTAAACTTGCTTATGCAAGGGAAAAATTAGGATCAAAAGGTTTACCGGATTTCAAGATAGCGAAAGCCAGATGAATGAGCTTACGCATGGCGGCGCAGACAATGAGTTTGCCGTT